>Ga0206682_10000037_pt1 | contig 111538 bp, 87 predicted proteins | sample M240m12015metaG_FD_155444 | JGI IMG/M metagenome (GOLD analysis project Ga0206682, IMG submission 155444) | Ammonia-oxidizing marine archaeal communities from Monterey Bay, California, United States - M2 40m 12015 | ecosystem: Environmental > Aquatic > Marine > Intertidal zone | place: USA... | reverse complement strand
ATCCACCACGTCGCAAACCAATGACGTTGAGCCCAGAAAGCTGGTTGATCTTGTGCGCGACGCAATAAGGAGGCACGTCTTGGGTTAGTGTGCTATTTCCTTGGCTCATAGCAAAATCTCCAACGTGAGTGAATTGATGAATGGCAGTACCACCCCCAAGGAAGACCTTATTTCCGATTTGAACGTGTCCCGCAATCATGACGTTGTTAGCGAGAATATTATCATCCCCGACGATGACGTCGTGAGCAATATGAGACACCGCCATAAAGAAATTCCTGTGACCGATGATGGTATTTCCGTTAACTTCAGTGCTGCGGCTGATCGTAACATGCTCTCGAAAGTTATTATCGTCTCCAATAATTACGCCTGAGTCTATTTGAGGATCAAAGGAAAGGTCTTGAGGAGAACCACCAATAACGGCGCCATGATCGACCATGTTATTTCTCCCCATTTTGACCCCACGACAAATTTTGGCATGAGATGCGATCCGGCAACCTGCAGCGATTGAGACCCCAGCTTCGATAATTACAAAAGGACCAACGTCTACATCATTCGCAAGTTGCGCAGATTCCGAGACGATGGACTGAGAATGAATTTTTGGCATTTGAAAAAAAGGGGGAAGCTGGGAGTCGCAAATTTTATTCATGAAACGACTTCAAAAGACTGTGGGGCAATTGAGTGCTTTTCAATTTTAGAGATTAGGAATTTTTGAGTGCTCCTAAAAGCTGTGGCATGAAGAGACTTATACTTCGAAGCGCTAAGCTGGATTGCATCTCCTTTGAATTAAAAAAAGTTAAAGTAGGTTTTCCTCGGCGAATGAATAGTAGCCTTGGCAACTATCGGTAGGGCGACCAATGATCAGATGATCGATAAAATAGAGACCCATTATACGCGCTGCTTCCGCTAAATTCTTGGTCAACAACCGATCCGGCTCGCTGGGGCTAGGTTCACCAGAAGGATGATTATGGGCAATCACGAAATTGGGAGCTTGGTCGATAAGAACAGGCCGGAGAATTTCAGAGATCGAGGCAACAGTCTGACTTATCGAGCCACTCGAGAGTTCGCGCATACGAATCAATCTGCCATTGCGGTGGAGAGTTAAGACGAATAATTTCTCGTTGGAGAGATGTGCCATTTGAGGGGCCAGAAATTGGTGAATCGCCAAACTACTAGAAAGACTAACAGCTGAGCCACTATCCCGAGCAGCACGGGAACCGAGCTCAAAAGCAGCCTGGAGCTGACAAGCCTTAGCTAGGCCCAAACCATGTTCTTTACAAAGTTCCTTAAGATCGATCCTAGCGAGCGGGACGATCCCCCCATGTTTTCTGATGAGTCGTCGCCCAATTTCAATCGCGCTTGCGTTTTTGGTCCCGCTACGGAGAAAAATAGCGAGGAGTTCTTCGTTTGAAAGAGCTTCAGCTCCGAGTTTAGCCATTTTCTCCCGGGGTTTTTGCTCGGAAGGGAGATCGTGGATACGCTGATGATCGTCCATGAAAACGAATCTTCGATTTTTCAAGCAGATGTGGCAAGCTTCTGATGTGGATGAGGAACTAATCGTCTTTTTCGATGGAGATTGCTTACTCTGCCAGGGCGCGGTGAAATGGTTGAATCGGATCGATGGCAATGATCGCTTAAAGTTTTCTCCTTTGCAGGGCGAGACAGCAAAGAGATATAGGATCGATTTGTCTGACGATTCAATGGCATTTGCAGAACGAGGAAAAATCTATCGAGCAAGCGAAGCGGCGAGACGTGCGTTTTGGAATGCAGGGGGTGGGGGTATTTTTCTTGCCTGCTTAATTATGACACTGCCTATCGCCTTTCGGGATTGGCTTTATCAGTGGGTCGCCAAAAACCGAAAACGTCTCGTCAAAAATAAGAGATGTGATTTGCCAGAAGAGGGAATGAGTCGAAAGACGCTCAATTAATACTTAGATCCTCATTGCCAAATCGATAGGGATCGGCGGCAATCCCCAATGTATTTCAACTGGACCCTGACTCAAGATCTCCACCTCAATCCTTACACTGCAGGTCAGCCGGAGGGTAGCCACTCATCAGAAAACGATGCTCCTTCAAACGGATCAATGTTCCACAAGTTTAAGCTCGCCCGTGGAATTTTCGCTACACCCGGGCATTTAGTTCCGAGAGAAAGCCACTCAATAAATCGAATCTCAGAGGTGATTTGCCCGAACCGCTGGTCCTAAAGGCGCCTGAGAACAATGGTAAGTTCTGAGCTTTTTCTCTTGCCACCGAAGAGGGGGCGGCCTATCCCTTCGCGCGTCCTGAGAAGGTTGGGGGGCGTTAGCTCAGTTGGTAGAGCATCTGCATGGCATGCAGAGGGTCAGCGGTTCGAATCCGCTACGCTCCACCATTTCACGGACGATGACCGGCCTAAGGTTTTGTCAATCTCCTACCCAATCCTATGTTAACCGGACACGACCTTGCCCTTGCTTGCGCAGAAGCGGCTAATGATTTAAAAGCCGAAGACATTCGGATTTTTGACCTACGAGGCATCTCGACACTCACGGACTTTATGGTGGTTTGTTCCGGCAACTCGCTTCCCCACTTGAAGGCGATTGTCCGAGAAGTCGAAGGAAGCGTTAGGGAAAAAGGATCTGATCCAGCCCTTCACACCGAGGGGAAAGCGGCAAGCCGGTGGGTCGTAATCGATTTCATTGATGTCATGGTTCACGTTCTCGACGAAGAGTTCCGTGAGCATTATGCCCTTGAATCTTTGTGGGGCGATGCCAAGGAAGTGGTCTGGAATGACCAAAATGAGGATTGAAATACTTAACACCGGAACTGAGTTACTGCTTGGATCAACCGCCAATACACACGGGACATGGATGGGGCAGGAATTGGTAAAGCTTGGACTTAGAGTCCAACGTCAGATGACCGTCCCAGATGGCCAAGCCATCTTTGATTCCCTGAGAGAAACGAGCAGGCGCTCCGACGTAGTGCTGGTAACTGGCGGGCTTGGACCGACTAGCGACGATATCACTCGAGAAGCCCTAGCCGAGGTGCTAGGGGTTGAGATGATTGAAGATGAAGCGGCTTTGCGGTCGCTGCATGAATTTTTTGAGAAGCGCAACAAACCGATGGTAGAGGCAAATCTCAAACAAGCGCAAAACTTAGTAGGTGCGGATATCCTACCAAATAATAATGGAACTGCACCCGGGATTTATGCCCCGCCACGACTTGGGGGCGATCCAAAATGTGCTGTTTTTCTTCTCCCTGGTCCTCCAAGGGAACTTTATCCGATGTTTCACGAGGAGGTAGTCCCTCGACTTAGGGCACTCGCTGGCGTCGATGAGATCGATAACGTGCAGGAGTTGAAGTTTGTAGGAATAGGCGAAAGTGATTTTCACGATCAACTCGACGACGAATTGGCGAATATTGATGGTCTTGAAGTTGGGTATTGCGCTCGGCTTGGAGAAGTGGACCTTCGACTTATCGGATCCGACGCCGTCATCGCTCAGGGACGCAATTTAACGGTATCTAAATTTAAGGAATTTCTAATTTCAGATGATGGGGCAAACCTAGAGTCAGTAGTCGTTCGCGAATTAAGTAAACTTGGAAAAACCCTTACGACGGCTGAAAGCTGCACTGGAGGCTTGGTTGCGAGTCGTCTCACCGATATCTCAGGAGCCAGCTCTGTGTTCACACATGGTTTTGTCAGTTACTCGAATGAGGCGAAGGCACAGCTCATCGGCGTCTCGAAGGACACTCTTGCAGCGCACGGCGCAGTGAGCGAAGAGGTGGCGAGCGAAATGGCAAAAGGTGCCCGGCTGGCAAGCGGTTCTGACTACAGCATTTCAATTACGGGAATCGCCGGACCAACCGGTGGCACCAAGGATAAACCCATAGGGACAGTGTGCTTTGGAATTGCCGGGCCAAAAGGGATAGAGACTTTCCGTGAAATGCACCCACGCAGTAGACGCGATTTCAAACAACAAGTCAGCCAGCGGGCACTCGACTTAGTGAGGCGGGCCCTCAAATCTGGCCAATAACTCAGTCGATTTTCGTCAAAATTTACTCCTCCTTCGGATCGGGCACGAGTTCATAGAGGAGGGCATTGCTTTTTTTGAGAAACTGTTTTGCAAGGACATTGAGTTCTTCAATCGTTACTTTGCCATAATCTTGATCACGGGTCCGCGCCCAATCGAGCTTATATGGCTTCTCTTGACTGCTTCCTAGGACCGTTCCCAGCCAATATCCATTATCACGAAGACTTTCTTTGAGTCCCGACTGAATCGGCTTAAGCGAGCGCTCAAGCTCGTCCTGAGTGACTCCGTTTTCTGCCATTTTATGAGCAAGTGAAATCATAAGATCACCGTACTTCTTAGTTTCTTCGGGCTTCACTTGGGCCATCGCTTGCAACACTCCCATATCAAGCTCTTGGCTGGGAGAAGCCCCAGCACGCGGACTGTATGAACCACCGAGCTTCTCGCGAATTTCTTCACGAAGCCGATCGCTGAGAATTGAGGCGAGAATATTGAATCGTCTAGCTCGCCTCACGTTGGTTCCAGTAGCAGGAATTTTCCAAACGACCATGGCTGCGGCGTTTGGAATCTTGGAATCGAATGTAAATTTCTTGTTGGCCGGACGCGCCGGAACATTGATTTTGCGGCGCTTCTCGTAATTCGGCTTCGCGGTCTTTCGTTCTGGCAAGGCCCCGAAGGTTTTTTGAATCAGGGGTATTGCGACAGCTGGATCGAGATCACCAACCATGGTAAGTTCCAGTGGTGCGTCTCTGAATGAGGGCATGACCCAGTCTTTAACCATTTTACTATCAAACGACATCGCCTTCTCCTGAGTCGGGAATCCAAAACGAAAATCCCCACCGTGCATATGACTCGCCACTTTAATCATAGCTCCTTGCATCGAATGTTCGAGCTGATTGTAGAGCATAGGTAGAGCCATCTTAAACATCCGCTCGCCCTCGGGGCGAAACCCCGGATCAGTTAGGTAGGCACACATTAACTGCAGCTGAAGCTCTAGATCTTCCGGAGTGGTCCGTCCGGAGAGGGAAAAACTCCCTTCACCAACCCCGAAACCAACACTGACATTCTTACCAGCGAGAAGACGTTGAAGATCGTCAGCGGAATGCTTTCCCAAACCACCGGCCTCGAAGATGGCACTTGCGAATCGATCGAGCCCCGATATCCCACTCGGCTGACTCAGTTGACCCGATCCAAAGCGGGCATTTATACTAATCGAATTTTTCTGGAATTCGGTTTGCTTGTAGTTGACGCGAATATTGTTAGAAAGCATCAATTGGGTCGCACTCAGATCTTCAATCTTAGTCTCCTGCACAACGACTCCCGGCTCCCCAAAGTTAGTATAAGCAAAGGGAGTCAAAGCCTTTTCGGTGGGAGCGGCAACCTCCGTGGCACCGCTTTTGAGAAAGATCGTCTTGAGTTCTTCAGCCGCTGAGTCGGGTGCCGCAGGTGTCGTGAGGACTAGGGAAAGGTCCTTGGTATCCCAGAACTCGTTAAACGCTTTCTGGCAATCTTCAGTTGTGATTCTCCCAAGGGCAGATTTAGCAAGTTCTAGGTTTGTCTCTGGAGTGGTGAAAACATTCCTTTCGCCAATAGCCCCTATGAACTGCATAGCAATTCCATTTGAGCGCCGGGTATCTTTGCGCTTCACAGCCTCTTCCGCACTATTGATGAGATTCGCTTTAACCTCCTTGAGCTCCTCTTCAGTAAATCCAAATTGAACGGCCTTGCGGAGTTCTTGTTCGAGAATAGGGACCGCTTCCTTCCATTTCCCCTCAGCGGGGGTCACTTCAATACCGCCCTGTTCGATCATCTTAAAATAGGCACTTCGGCTTGCCGAGCCAGATAGGATTAACGAGCCTTCCTCTTTAGCGAGAATTCCAAAACGTCTACTCAAGATCCCATTCGCGATGGCGAGGGGGTATTGGTTAATACGGTTGCTGCTCGTATCTGGTTTCTGAGTGTAGGGGCGCAAAGAGTAAAGCGAGATGTCAGTCGAAGGGAGTTCCTTGTCCGTGAAAACTTCAGACCGGAGCCCGAAACCTGAAGGGGGAATGTCCTTGGGGGGATTCTGGCCTGGATTTTGGGGATTCTGCATGGAAATAAAAGTTTCGCGGATCCGCCTTTCGATTTCCTTTGAATCAAAATCGCCAACCACGACGAAGGTCATCCGTTTGGGAGTGTAGTAGCGGGTATAAAAGTCAGTAAAGCGCTCGCGAGGAGCGGTTCTAATTACCTCTTCGGTTCCAATCGGAACTCGTTTCATCAAACGTGAACCCGGAATCAGGTATTCAAATTGCTTCAGCATCATTCGATAACCCACAGAATCGCGGGAAGTTTTCTCCGAAATGATAACTCCACGCTCGCTATCAATTTCTTCCTCGGTCAGAAGAGCCCCATCCGCGAAGTCCCTCATGACAGTAAAGGTTAGATCCACCGTTTTTTCATCCATATTCGGCAAATCAAGCATGTAGACAGTCTCATCGAATGAGGTATAGGCATTAGCATGGGCTCCAAATTGAATACCGAGTCGTTGCATCCGTGGGATGAGCTCGGCAGGCGTGAAGTTTTTTGAACCATTGAAGACCATGTGCTCCAAAAAGTGAGCCACCCCACGCTGATTATCAGCTTCCATCAAAGAACCTGCTCCAATATGAAGACGGACCGAAAATTTACCAGGAGGCTCCGAGTTCGGATAGATAATGTATCTGAACCCATTATCCATTGAGCCAAAAATGGCTTTGGCGTCTGGCTTAAGGTCAGACCCTTCGCCAGCTACCGGATTAGCGGAAAGCGGGAGGGCGAACGCGGTTACGAATAGAAGCACTGATTTCATGGATAGGTGGAACATAGGCTAGTCGGTCTGGAAAGAAAGCGGGGAAAGCGGTTTGATTTGTTTTTGAGATTTCGGATTGTCATCAGGGATCGGGCTAGGCTTTATGTTTCAAGTATGAACCGAAGTCATTTTATCGCACAAGCCGGACTCACAGCGATTGGAGCAAGACTGGCTGGAGCCCAATCCACTAGATTTGGATCATGGCCGATTGTGGTTTTTGAAAAGCCTATCCAAACCCTCGATTACGATCGTATGGGTGAAGAGTTGGCAAAAATGGGGGTCCAAGGGATCGAAGCGACGATTCGGCGGGGAGGGCACATTGAGCCCAAAAACGCCGAGGTTGAAGTCCCTAAGATGGTTAAATCTCTCGAGAAGAATGGTCAGAAAGCCTTAATCGCAACGTGCAATGTAGACTCCGCGAGTGCAAAAAATGCCAATTTCCTGCGTATCCTCAAAGCTAATGGCATCACCCGCTATCGAATGGATTATTTTCGTTACGACTTAACGAAAGATCTTCTCAAGCAAGTTGCAGAGAATACGACGAAACTGAAAGAGATCGAGGCAATGAACCGCGAAATTGGAGTGCAGGCTCTTTATCAAATTCACGCCGGGCCTAAGTATGCTGGCTCGCTCGCTTGGGATGCCGCCATGATGTTTAAAAACATCGATCCAGCTCACGCTGCGATCGCCTTCGATCTTCGTCATGTTAAGGCGGGGTCAGGCTTATCCTTCCCAACGGCTCTAGCCGCGATGGGAAAGCACGTCCGATCAATTTTTGTGAAAGACGCCAGTTGGAGCGGCAAGCGGACAGCAAGCCTTAGAAATGTCCCGCTCGATACAGGGATCGTTAATAAAAAGACTTTTGATGACGTAAGTAACGGGCATTCATCGATGCCTTTGTCTTTACACATGGAATGGGGAGAAGCTCCAATTTACCCTAAGAAAATCGTGATGAAGGCCGTCGCCAATATCACGCGAGATGTTAAAGTTTTAAAGTCATGGCTCTAAGATTTAGCGCTTTCATTTTGAGTTGTCTATTAGTCTCAGCCCAAGAGATCAGGGTTATCGACTCAGAGAAAGATATTGTTATCCTCCGAGGTAATACCGACATCCTGACTTATCACAAAACTGAAGTTGCACCGCCAGAAGGAGCCAAGGAAACTTATCGTCGGAGTGGATTCATCCACCCCCTCAAAAGCCCCAAAGGGGGAGTTGTTACTGGGATTCACCCAAGCGACCACCTTCATCATTTGGGATTGTGGCATGCATGGGTGAAGAGCAAACACGGTAAGGACCAGCCGGATTTTTGGAATTTGGGAAAAGAAAGCGGGAGAGTCCGTTTTTTAAAATTGCACAAAAGAAACGCGACTGGATTCACCGTGGAACAGGAACAAATTGCGTTCAAAGGGGGCGAGAGGGAAGAGACCATCATTCTCAGAGAGGCACTCTCAATCTCGGTTAAAGCAACGAAAGAGGGAAACTTTATCGACTATCATCTCACTCAGAAAAACGTTTCTAATGAAAGGTTAGACTTACCTGTCTATCGATATGGCGGACCTCTCGCCTATCGTGGCCCCCACTCGTGGAATTCGAAGAACAGCAATTACCTTACCTCTGCTGGAAAAAAGCGAGAAGACAGTCACGCCACTCGTGCAGATTGGTGTGCTATTTTTGGGCCGACCAACAAAGGTGATGCCACTGTCACGATGATGGGGCATCCAAATAACTTTGATGCTCCCCAACGCTTGCGAACTTGGCCAGACGGTAAAGTCTTTCTCTGCTGGACCCCAATTCAGGAAAAACCATTGGTGATTCAACCAAATGAGTTGGTAACGTGGAGATATCGGATCGTCATCTCAGACGGAAAGCCCAATAAAGAAGCGATCAATCGTTGGTGGGCGGAGTATCAAAATAACTAAGCCTCGACCGTAGGAAGTGGAATTTTTCGGGCACGATAAATTGGGTGAGAATCCGCTCGGGAGAAATCCAACCAAGATTGCCGGGTGCACCGATAGCTTTTACAATCTTGTCCAGATTTTCGGAGTAGCTCTTTAAAGTCCAAGGAGATGTGTCCACTTCCTTGGCCTCTTGACGGAGGGCGCCCTCTAGCCAAGCCGATAGCTCTTGAAGAGTGACATTTGAAATCACTTTGCGCTGAAGTCTCTCTGGAAGATTCCCAAAGTCGATGGTTCCGCCAGCCGAGAATTGGGACCACGCATAATCCAGCTCTGAGACGTCCATAGTTCGGCCGTAAGCCAGCATGGTTGTTGTGAGTTGCTCACGATATTCTCTCTCTAAGCTTGGCAGGACATCAAGAGAGACGGGAATAGATTGATAAAGGGTGCCATAGCCGACGAAGTCACAGGTGATTTGCGGCAGATCACGGCCGATAAGCGGTTTATTTAAGAAAGCGGGATCCAGAAAAGTAAGCCCAAAGCCTTCGCTGATTGAGGTCGTAACAAGATGAGTTGCTCTCTCCAGTAATTCCACAAAGGAGCCGGAATCATGGCTGACGACATCGAAGTCAATCGGGAGCTCCTCTTTTTCGGCAAAGCTAACCCAATCATCATGAATGAAAGCGGGTTCCTCCGAACCAGATCGCAAAGCGACCGCGAAGCGAGTCTTGGGCGGAGCGTGAGCCGCCAAAAGACAGAGTTCCCCAAGATTTTTTCGGCGAATCCCACGGACCGGATAAAAAACAAAGGGATCTTTTAAGGCCCTTTTTTTGATAAGAGGCGGATTGACAGCGTTAGGAAGGAAGTGAACACGAGATTCGGGAACACCTGCGGCCTTAAGAATTCCAAGGTCACGCCGATTAATAGTGGCATAATGAACGTGCTGGGCATTGGGGTAGAGTCGTTGATTCCCGATAACAAGCTGGTAATTTTCAGGCCGTCCATCTTCCACGAAATCGTGGATTTGCATTAGCATGGGCACTCCGGTCCGTGCCGCGATTTCGATCATCTCTGGAAAATTAATATTAAGCCCAAGAGTTGGATTATGAATAATCCAAAGGTCAGCCTTTTGCTCAAGGAGTCGCTCAACCGGGATTGTCCCCTCAGTTCTATAATCCAACTCCGCTAGAATCACCCCTGGCTTAGCCCATTCTTCTAGTGGACCACTAGAAGCAATCTGGACCTCATGACCTTGCGCTCGAAGAATTTGCGTTTGTGATTCGATCACCCGTGTGACGCCTCCGGCACGAAGATGGTAGTGAATGATCAGAATTTTCATGCTACTGGAAAACGTGAGCTTGCATGATAGCGTTGCGATAGCAAACGGGATTCGCTATGCTTTGCCCATGAAAAGATCCGGTTGGTGGCAAATGTCGCTCGCAATCGCCACTGTCACTCTCAGCGACCGAGGCAAGCGCCGTCGGTTTATCACCGGATTACTGATGCTGATTGTGGCCTATTTTTCACTAGGAAATTGGCCGCTCGATTCGTGGCTCTCGCGAGGACTCTGGAGAATGTTGATTTTCTGGGGATTTCTTGGATTGATGTGTCTATTCATGATCCTTATGGCTCTCTTTGATGCTTTGGCTGTCATTGGTGAAGAGAAGCGAAAACTCGGTCTAACGAAATCCTCTAAAAACGAAGAATCATTGCAGGATTAGATTTGTGACTTGCGAGTTTGGCGGACCAGCCTCATCCCTCTGACATGACTTCAGAGCTTGAGCGCCTTTTTCAACACTTGCGATTCCCCAGCATCTCCACCGATTCCCGCCACGTCGAAGACGTCCGAGCCAACGCCGAGTGGTTGAAAGGTCAACTCGAGGACTTGGGGCTGGAGACTGGACTCCACGAAACTCCTGGAAACCCGGTGATCGTAGCTCGCAATGAAAGAGTAGAGGGACGTCCGACCGTCTTGATCTATGGTCACTACGATGTTCAACCTGTCGACCCTTTGGAGCTTTGGGATTCGGCGCCATTTGAACCAGAGATCCGCGATGGGAAAATCTGGGGTAGGGGCGGAGCAGACAACAAGGGACAGCACTTTGTCCATATCCTCGGTGCCGAGAAAACGATAAAGCTAAACGGCGAACTCCCACTTAATGTTATTTTTCTTATTGAAGGAGAAGAGGAGATCGGATCGCCAAATCTTGTTCCATTTTTAAATGAGCATAAGGACTCACTTGCTTGTGATATCATCGCGGTGTCTGACACTGGAATGGTTGCTCCCGGCGTGCCAACTCTTGGCTACGGCTTACGGGGGATCACTTGCCTTGAAGTTAAAGTAAAAGGGCCAACTGGCGATCTTCACTCAGGGGTTTATGGTGGATGCATTGCCAATCCAGCGACAGCGGCCGCTCGGATGATTGCTAGTTTGCATGACGATGACGGCAGGATCGCGATCGCAGGATTTTACGAGGATGTCGTTCCTCTAGAAGACTGGGAACGTGAAATGTGGTCAAAAGTCCCTGGCACTAGTGATGAAGATTTTTTAAAAACCACAGGTTCTCCTGAGTCGTTTGGGGAGCCGGGCTACTCCATGGCGGAACGCCTCTGGGCAAGACCCACTGTCGAAGTAAATGGCTTTGGAAGTGGTTATCAAGGCGAGGGCTCGAAGACCGTTTTACCTGCCGAAGCGACATTTAAGCTCTCATGTCGACTCGTTCCCGGCCAAGATCCAGCCAAGATACAACAACAAGTCGAAGAACATCTTCGTAAACACAAACCCAAAGGCGTGACGATCGAGATTCACAATGGTCACTCCGGCAAGGCTTACCACAACGATCCCCATTCAAAGTTTGGAAAAGCTGCCCAGGCGGCTCTTACAACCGCTTTCGGACGAGATCCAGTCCTTATCCGTGAGGGTGGAAGCATCCCAATCATACAAGACATGAAGGAGATCCTTGACGCAGACAGCCTGATGCTCGGGCTAGCTTTGCCAGATTGCCAAATTCACGCCCCAAACGAAAATTACTCAGTTGAAAACTTTGAAAAAGGGATCGAAATGAGCTGCGAATTACTCAAAGAACTTTCAAAACTTTAAGAGGTCATGAGCGACGAAAAAAAAGACTTTATTCGCGAGATCATCGCCAACGATCTGGAGAGTGGAAAACATACTGCTCCGATCACCCGTTTCCCCCCCGAGCCAAATGGCTACCTTCACATTGGACATGCCAAAGCGATTGGATTGAACTTTGGAATCGCGAACGAATACGCCGGGTCAGGATCCCGGTGCCACCTACGCTTTGACGACACCAATCCGGTTAAGGAGGATACCGAATATGTCGAATCGATTAAACGAGATATCGAATGGCTCGGATACGATTGGGGTGATCATCTTTTTTTCGCGAGCGACTACTTCGATTTCTTCTACGATTGCGCAGTTTCTTTAATCAAGAAGGGGCTGGCATATGTTGACACTCAAAAACCGGAAGAGATCCGATCCCAAAGAGGGAATGTCAACATCGTCGGAACTCCTTCTCCTCATCGGGACCGCTCTGTGGATGAAAATTTAGATCTTTTCAGGCAAATGCGCGAAGGAGTATTCAAAGATGGCGGAGCCGTCCTCCGAGCCAACATCGACATGGAATCCTTTAATATGAATATGCGGGACCCAGTGCTTTACCGAGTTGTGCACACTCAGCATCATCACACAGGTGACAAGTGGTGTATTTATCCAATGTATGATTTCGCTCATCCACTTGAAGACGCAAAAGAGCACATCACACACTCGCTCTGTTCACTTGAATTCGAGAACCATCGCCCACTTTACAACTGGGTTGTGGAAAATTGCCCGGTTCCATCAAAACCACGTCAGATCGAATTTGCGCGGCTCAATATTGGATACACTATCATGAGCAAGCGTAAGTTCATCCAGCTCGTTGATGAGAAGCATGTCGGGGGCTGGAATGACCCACGCATGTCGACACTCAGCGGAATGCGCCGCCGAGGTTATCCGCCCGAGGCAATTCGCGCATTTGTTGATAGAGTCGGTTTAACAAAACAGAATTCACTTTCTGATTTTGCGCTACTTGAATTTGAAGTGAGAAACCATCTCAACAAAGTTGCCTTTCGAAAAATGGCGGTCCTAGACCCCATTAAAGTCATTGTCACGAATTACCCAGAAGGTGATTGCGAAAAGGTAACCGTACCCAATAACCCCGAAAATAAAGACGATGGAACGCGGGAGCTTACTTTCACACGAGAGTTTTGGATCGAGCGTGAAGATTTCATGATCGATGCTCCGAAAAAATACTTCCGACTCAAACCTGGAGGGGCAGTGAGGCTTCGGGGTGCCTATATCATTCAACATACCGAGCACCTTCTCGACGATGATGGAGAGGTCTTGGAAATCCATTGTCATTTCCTGCCAAACACCATCGGCCAATCAGCGCCTGAAGGGGTACAATGTCGCACAGCGATCCATTGGGTTTCTTGCCAAGAAGCGGTCAATGCCGAGGTCCGCCTTTACGATCGGCTCTTTACGGAAGAAGTGCCCGACAGCGCAGAAGGTGGTTACTTATCCTGCTTAAACCCAGATAGCCTGTCCGTAGTGACCAACGCTCAAGTGGAACCAAGTCTAGCAGCAATGGCAGCAGGGGAACGGTGCCAGTTTGAGCGCATTGGATACTTTTGCACCGATACTGAAGACCACACTTTGGAGAGGCCGGTCTTCAATAGAATTTCTACTCTAAGAGATTCCTGGGGTTCCAAGAAATAGATCTATGAAAGGCCACCGTTATTGGCTGGCGGTGGTTTTCTTCCTCCTCGCCTCTGCCCCAGGGTTTTGGTTTCCAGCTCTCGCCAATGTCCTAGAAAATTATGGTTTGGGCAGCTGGGCGGTATGGGCATTTTTGGCCCCGCCTCTTGCCGGCATGATTTCCCCACTCATTTTTGGGGCTCAAGTTGATCAAAGACTTGAAGCGCAAAAAGTTCTTGGCTGGATTATGCTTTTAGGAGCCGGTTTCCTTTACATGGCATTCCACTCACTTGAGCAAAATTGGGGAGGGGGTTGGTTTCTTTCGTTCTTCATTGTTAACGCCCTCATATCGGCACCAGCTTGGTCACTTTTGACGACAATCACGCTGTCAAGTCTAGCTGATCCAGGGAAGACCTTCGGACTTTTTCGAGTGTGGGGGACCCTCGGGTGGATGGCCTCTAGCCTACTCGTAAGTTTATGGGGTCTCGATTTTTCTGCAGAGACCGGGAAACTTGGCGCAGGCGTTAGGGTATTTGCAGGAATTGCCTGCTTTCTTCTTCCAGTGACTTTACCGAAGGGCGATAAGCCCAAGAAGTGGACGGATAATCTTGGTCTAGGAGCGCTCAAATTACTCCGTGATCGGGATTTATTTGTCTATTTTTCTACCGCACTTCTATTCAGCATCCCACTCGGTGCTTACTATCTACATACACCTAAACACCTTAAGGAACTAGGAGTCGAATCGGTCAGCGCTTTTATGGCGACAGCTCAGGTTATGGAAACCATAGCCATGCTTTTAATGGGCTGGGTGATCGCACGATTCCGAGTCAAAACCATCCTTCTTCTTGCAATTGGAAGCGGAGTGCTGCGCTACAGCTTTTACGCTTTTGATGAGGTCACTTGGTTAGTTATTGGGATCACCCTACATGGATTCTGCTGGACCTTCTTCTTCGAGGCAGGACGAGTTTTTGTCCATCGTCGGGTCGATGAGGGGATGCGGACCCAAGCGCAGGCTCTCTTGGGTTTCTTTACCGGAGGGCTTGGGACAGTCCTGGGGATTTTAACGGTTGATAGACTTTACCACTTACTATCACCTTCATGGGGATGGTCAGGTTATTGGGCCGTCCTCACCGGGATGAATTGCCTCGCTCTGACCCTCTTCGCTTTCGGCTACAAAGGCCGACCAATCGCTCCAAAAACCAAGCCGCTAGCCTAATTTTTTGAGGGCTTGAATCCTGACCAAAACAGGTGGATGGGAATGATCAAGGAACACCTCAAGCGGGTGGGGCGTCAAATTGGAAAGATTATTTGCTGAAAGTTTCTTGAGTGCTGAAATCAAATGATTTGGTGTGCCTTGGTTCGAGGCAGCATATTCATCGGCTTCGAATTCATGTTTTCGAGAAAGCATATTCATAACCACTGAAAGAGAACGGGACACCGGCTTGAAGACAATCATGAATAAAACGAGCCCTGCTGCAATGGACCCATTGGACTCCGCTGAAATTCCAAACGCGGCATAGAGTTGGCTTCCCAAAGAGCTTTCTGGATTAGTCGCCATTCCCAGCAAAAAGAAAATAAGGGCGGTTTGGATAATCGAAATGACGAGACGCTGCACGATATGCTTACGTTTAAAGTGGCCGATCTCATGAGCAAGCACACCAACCAATTCGTCGGTCGTCTGACTTTCAATCAAGGTGTCGAAAAGTGCGATTTTTTTGCGCTTTCCAAACCCCGTAAAAAAAGCATTCGACTTAGAGGAGCGTCGGGATCCATCCATCACCGAAATTTCAGTTAGGGGGAACTCACACTTCACAGCCATCGATTGGATTGCTTCGTTCAATTCTTGGTCTTCTAATGGTGTGAATTTATTAAAAAGAGGTAGAAGGAATGACGGAGCGAGATAAGTCAGCGCTAGCGAGATTGCCGTAAAACTCAGCCAAGCCCAGACCCATGCATTGGGCACCGAATCGAAAATCCAAAGAATAAGCGCCACAATCCCGCCACCGAGGATAGCAGTGAGAAAATGAGATTTAATTTGATCAATGATGTAAGTCTTTGCTGTGGTTTTGTTGAAACCGAATCGCTCTTCCAAAACAAAGGTGTGATAGAGGTCGAACGGAAGAGAACTGAGCCAAAACCCAAGGTAAACGAGGCCAATGAAAGACAGGCCTGTCCCAATTTTGCCATAGCCCAATTCACCTACTAGACCATCCACCCAGCCAAATCCTCCAAAAAACCAAAAGGCCAGGAGGATGGTGAGAGATGAAATTGAGGAAACAACCCCAAATTGAGCCTGAGCCTTCTCGTAGGATTGAGATTTTAGATATTTTTCGTCATCCCAAACGCCCCGAAATTCTTCAGGTAACTCAGGCTTAAGATTCTTTAGAGTGAGGAGGGTTGCCAAGAAATCAAGTTTCCAGAGAACGATGAGTGCTACAACGAGAAGGATAGCGAGAAGGTTTAACTCGGGCATGGAAGGACGTTCATGGCGCGACGCGAAAGCGACAAGATGATTTTTCGCTGAAAAGTGCTGTTTTTTAAATTCAACTTTTTTATTTAGGAACTTGATATTATTAAGAGATCCGAAATACTTCTGGTCGTGTTCCGTTCTGCCCGTCAGATGAAGTTCAGTTTTGCTGAGCCATCTGCTGATCTTGCTCGCGGCGGCAGCGAATCTTCCTTACCCCAGCGGGGGCCTGACGAAACATTCTCCCATTGGTGCCGCAAACTGGCCCGTGACCTTGGCTTGATCGACCTTGAGAAGAGGGTGGTGGTTGAATGGAACCCACGAATGCGTTCCTGTGCGGGACGGGCCTTCTGGCCAATTGGACTCATTCAGTTAAACCCAGAGCTCAGCAAGATTTCCAACTCCGAAATTAAAAGGACTGTGCTCCACGAGCTAGCACACTTGGTTGCTTATGAAAGAAACCCTTATCGCTCAATTAAGAGCCATGGCTTGGAGTGGCAACGCGCTTGCGCAGATCTCGGAATTCCCGATGAAACAGCAACCCATGAATTAGCTTTACCAACCCGCAGTTTAAAAAGGCGCTGGAAATACGAGTGCCCCAAATGCGGCAAGGCATTCGAGAGAGTTCGTAGATATAAGGGAGCAGTCGCATGCTATGATTGCTGCCTAAAAACAACAGGTGGGGTATTTGATGCAACCTATCAGCTTGTGGAATTGTCCCTCAGCTAGCCGCTTGAATGGGTCTTCAAAATAAAATACGATCCAGTGGGCTTGTTGATCCACACAGATTATCTGGCCTTCTTTTGGCGTAACTGTCTCATTCTCTCTTCTAAAGATCAGCAGATTGGTAAAAATTACGGTACTCTTTTGGGCTCATGTGCATGACTGATGAGAATGCCCGAGTAAAGGACGCGTGTTCATGGTAAGAAAGCGAGTTGGCGACTTGTCCCACGCTCAAGGTTGTATTTAGAAGTTTATCACACGCAGCCGCAATTCTTGCTCGGACAAAATATTTCTTTGGGGTCGTCCCAAGGTATTTACGAAAGCTTCGCTCTAAGCTGCTTACCGACATTCCAGCTTGCCGGGCGAGATCGCGGACCGTGATGTCCTCTCCGAGATTTTCGTGTATGCGATCAATAAGATTGGAAATTGCCCGTTGGGGGGTCGGAAGTGGCGGGCCCTCACCATGTTCAAGTCGCCGTGAAACTCCGGCCGTGCCTAGAACCTTATCATTTTCGTCAAAGAGAGGAATTTTTGAGGTCATTCGCCACTCGATCCCTCCGCCAGGCCGAGTGACGATTTCCAGTTTATTCTGAAGCGGTTCTGAGGTCTTAATGATTCTTTCATCATCGCTACGAAAGAAATTAGCCATTGTAGGAGGAAAGAGTGTTTCGTCTGTTTCACCCACCAAATCTTCGGGAGTTCGATTAAGAAGTTGGGCGTAGGCACGATTCGCAAAAATAATCACACCTGCATCATCTTTAACCCAAAACATAATATCGGGAAGCGCTTCAAATAGGCCCATTGCGATTTGTCCGGGGCGCATTTTGGCGGAAAGATCCTGGAAACGAGAAAAGGAAGACATACCAGCTTGACGATTTAAGACAAAAAAACGATGACTTGGATCATGGACTTACGAAAGAAGAATTTGCTAGTCTCTTAACCGGGTAGGGTTAATCCTGCCCTTCACATCCACAATCTATCTATGTCTGAATTTTTTCCCAATATCCCTACAATTAAATATGAGGGGCCACTGTCTAATAACCCATTCGCTTTCCACCATTACAATCCAGAAGAGATTGTGGCGGGAAAATCGATGAAGGAGCACTTGCGCTTCGGCGCTGCCTATTGGCACTGCATGCGAAACGGCCTTGGAGATCCCTTCGGAGAGGGAACCGCCTTAATGCCCTGGGACAATGGCGAGGAAACCTTAGATAATGCTCTCAATCGAGTCCCAGTTTTCTTCGAATTTCTCACTAAGATTGATATCGACTACTACTGCTTCCACGATAGGGACATCTCCCCTGAGGGAGAGACCCTGGTCCAGACCCACGAGATGTTTCATAAGGTCGTGGAAAAGATGGAAACTTTTCAAAACCAGACCGGTAAAAAACTTCTTTGGGGAACGGCCTGTTTGTTCGGTCACCCTCGGTATGCACATGGCGCCTCAACTTCGCCAAATGCCGATGTTTTTGCTTACAGCGCAAGCCAAGTCAAAAATGCGATCGATGCCACCCATCGGCTTGGCGGCCCCGGCTATACTTTTTGGGGCGGGCGGGAAGGCTATGGATCACTCATTAATACTGATATGAAGCGCGAGGTCGATCACCTGGCGGCCTTTCTTCATATGGCAGTCGATTACGCTAAAAGCATCGGTTACACTGGCCAGTTTTATATCGAACCCAAGCCGCGTGAACCATCCACCCATCAATACGACTCTGATTCAGCGGCTTGCTTAAATTTCCTTCGTGAATATGGCCTACTCGAACACTTCAAACTGAATATCGAGACTAATCATGCCACTCTAGCTGGTCACACTATGGAACATGAGCTAGAGGTTGCGATGAATGCCGACGCTTTAGGATCGATCGATGCCAACCGCGGTGATGAACTCATTGGTTGGGATACCGACCAATTCCCGACCAATATTTACGGGACAACCAACGTCATGTTAAGGCTCTTGAAAATGGGCGGATTTACAACGGGAGGACTGAATTTTGATGCGAAGCGGCGACGCGAAAGCCATGAGCCCGAAGATCTTTTTCACGCACACATTGGAGGAATGGACGCTTTTGCACGCGGCCTCAAGATTGCAGCTAAAATCATCGAAGACGGACGCTTTGATGAGTTCGTAAAGGCTCGCTATTCCTCCTACGACGAGGGAATTGGTGCTGACATCGAATCGGGCGCAGCAACACTTGAATCTCTCGACCGTTATGCTCAGGGGATTAAACCTCCTCAGCTTTCAAGCGGGCGACAAGAACGTCTTGAAAACCTCTTAAACGACTACCTTTAGAAAATAATGTCTCTCGTCCTCGGTCTTGACTCTTCAACCCAGAGTCTTTCGGCGGTTATCCTTGATACGGAGAAGGGGATTGTGGTGGCAAGTCACTCCGTTAATTTTGGGAATAATCTCGCTCACTACAATCAGCCTCATGGTTATGACGAAACCGGAGCAAGAGGGGAAATTCACTCCAACCCTTTGATGTGGCTTGAAGCACTGGACCTCCTTTTAGCTCAACTCGTTAGTGAAAATATCGATCTCTCTCAAATCAAGGCTGTTTCCGGTTCGGGTCAACAACACGGAAGCATTTATCTGAGAGCGAATTTTAACGATACCCTTAAAGGGCTCACGGCGCAGTCGGATCTTAAAACGCAACTTTCGAACTGTCTCTCACGGTTGAGTTCGCCAATTTGGATGGATAGTTCCACCTCGGAAGAATGTGCCGAAATCGCCCATGCTGTTGGTGGCAACAAGATCGTCTGCTCAAAATCAGGATCTGTTGCAGTCGAGAGATTTACTGGCCCCCAAATTCGTAAGTTTGCGAAAACCGATCCAGATAGCTATTCCGAGACGGGAACCATTCATTTGGTGAGCTCTTTCTTTGCTAGCATCTTCGCTGGCAAGACGGTTGCAATCGATCATGGTGATGGGGCCGGAATGAATCTTATGAACCTTTCCGACTTAAACTGGGATCAAGACCTGCTCAGCGCGACAGCTGAAGACCTCGGTGAAAAGCTTCCACCATGCGCTCCTTCAAATACAAAGTCGGGACCAATTAGTCATTACTTCGTGGAAAAATACGGATTCTCTCCGACGTGCGAAACGATCATTTGGTCGGGTGACAATCCATGCAGCCTCATCGGCATGGGGGCCGCTTCTCCCGGCAAGGTTGTCATTAGCCTTGGAACTAGTGATACCTTGTTCGCAGCGATGCCTGCCCCTAAAACTGACCCAAATGGTTTCGGCCATGTTTTTGGCAATCCAGCCGGCGGCTATATGAGCCTGATCTGCTTTAAAAATGGCTCCTTAGCTCGGGAGGCAATTAAAGAAAAATACGAACTCAATTGGGATTCTTTTGAAAAGGATGCTTTATCTCAAACCCCAGCTGGAAATAACGGATCAATGATGCTGCCGTTTTATGAGCCTGAAATTACTCCGGCAATTGATACCGAAGGGCCTATTTTCTCGTCGGATCATCACTATTCCTCGGGCGAGGCCGTCCGCGCCGTTTTAGAAAGCCAATTTCTTAACATGCGAACCCATTCTGATTGGCTCGGCGTGAGCCCAAGCAGAATATTCATTACGGGTGGTGCTTCCGAGAACGACGGAATCGCTCAAGTCATCGCGAATGTCTTTGGAGTTCCAGTTGATCGTCTGGATGTGCCCGGTTCAGCTACGATTGGTGCTGGAATGCGAGCCGCCCTTGGGCTGGGGGGAGATTTGGCTGATCTTGAATCCAAGTTCAGCAGACCAAAAGAAGGGCGCACACTTGAACCTGACCCAACTTCTTGTGATACCTACAATGGAGTTCTTCCAAAATTCAAAGCGTTTTTGGCAGAGCAGTTTACTTCCTGATCAAAGATTAATATCATTCCAAAATAACCAAAAAAAACAATGTCTAGACCAGTCACATTATTTACCGGCCAATGGGCCGACCTGCCGCTTGCCGAACTTCTCCCGAAAGTTAAAGAGATGGGCTACGACGGCGTCGAGCTCGCATGTTGGGGCGATCACTTTGACGTGCAAGCCGCCCTCAATGAGGAAGGTTATGTCGAAGGCCGCTGGGAACTTCTCAAGCAGAATGATCTCTCATGCTTTGCGATTTCCGCCCACCTTGTAGGGCAAGCCATTTGCGATCATATCGATGAACGTCACGCTGCTATTCTTCCTGCACATATTTACGGTGATGGAGATCCCGAAGGCGTTCGGCAACGGGCAGCTCAAGAATTAATCGATACTGGAAAAGCCTGCCGAAAGTTTATTGATGCAGGCAAAGAATATATGTCCGCTCGCGAGCAAGTTGGTATCGGGGCTGTTGTAAATGGTTTTACCGGCTCCAGTATTTGGCACGCCCTTTACGCGTTCCCACCGACCGATCAAGCCTACCTCCAAAAAGGTTTCGACGATTTTGCAAATCGATTCAATCCAATTCTTGATGCTTTTGAGGCGGTTGATGTGAATTTTGCCCTTGAGGTGCATCCGACCGAGATCGCTTTTGATATAGCCTCAGCAGCCCGCGCTATCGAGGCCGTAAATGGTCATAAACGTTTCGGTTTTAACTATGATCCAAGTCACCTTGGTTACCAAGGTGTTGATTATGTTCGCTTCATCCGCGAGTTCTCTGACCGTATTTACCACGTCCACATGAAGGATGTTTGGTGGGGCCACGGTGACGGCACTGTGGGAGTTTTTGGCGGCCACACTGATTTCACCGATGCCCGCCGCTACTGGGATTTCCGCTCCGTTGGACGCGGCGATATCGATTTCGAGGAGATCATCGTCGCGCTAAACGACACAAGATATAGCGGCCCACTTTCAGTTGAATGGGAAGACGGCCGCATGGAGCGTTTCCATGGTGCGACTGAAAGTTGCGCCTTTACCAAGTCCCTAGATTTCCCCCGTAACGAAGGTGGGATGTTTGATTCAGCCTTCGACGGCGATAACCAGTAAAAATCAGAAGAATATGTCACTCAAAATTGGAGTCATCGGAGCGGGCGGAATGCTACAGTATCATCACGCCGGATTCGTGAAAGCCGGCGCTGAAGTCGTCGCTGTTTGCGACATGAGCGAAGAGGCAGCGAAAGCAGCCGCCGAAAAATACGGGGTATCCACGACCTACACCGACGTCGCTGAAATGCTTAGCGATCCATCACTCGATGGGGTTAGTATTATTGTTCCGAACAAGTTTCATGCCCCACTTGCCATTCAATGTCTTAATGCTGGAAAACACGTCTTTTGTGAAAAACCCCCAGCGCTCAATGCAGATGAAGTAAAAGAAATGATCGCAGCTTCCGAGGATAACGATAAGACCTTAATGTTTAACTTCAACAATCGCGCCCGTCCCGAGTCGGTTGACCTTAAAAAGCGTATCGACGCAGGTGAGATCGGTGAAATTAATTCGGCCCAGTCAAAATGGATTCGCCGCACCGGCATCCCTGGATTTGGCGGTTGGTTTACCACCAAGTCCTTAGCTGGTGGTGGTGCGACAATCGATCTATTACACATGATAGACCTAACTCTTTACTTCATGGGCTACCCGAAACCGACTAATGTGCTTGGCAAGACCTTTGACACCTTCATGGGAGACACTCGCTTCAAAGGGCCATGGGGAATCCCTGATCGTGCTGATGGGGTTACTGATGTCGAGGCCGCCGCACATGGTTTCGTGACCTTCGAAACAGGACAAGCTCTTACTCTTCAGGTTTCCTGGGCAGAGATGGTCAAAAGGGAAGAGGTCTCAGTAGTATTCCAGGGAACAAAAGCCGGTGGCAAAGTTGAGCGTCTTTTTGAAGAAGACGGGGTTGATGAAACAGCCATCGACACCTTCGAGCTCTACACTCAGGACGGGGGAGAAGCGGTAGATACAATTCTCGAACATCCATTCTGCGAGGATATGGGGCGGATTGATTCGGCTGCCAACTTTGTGGAAACACTTGAGGGTAAAGCTGAGCCACTTAATACACCGGAGCAGGCTCTTCATCTTATGACGATCATTGATGCCATCTATGAGTCGTCAAACACAGGAAACGCAATCTCACTTTAAGAAGGTATGAATCGTAAATTAAGAATGGGAATGGTTGGCGGAGGGCGGGGAGCCTTCATTGGACAAGTTCATCGGATGGCGGCCAATTTAGATGGGAAAATAGAATTGGTTGCCGGGGCTTTCTCGTCTGACCCAGAGAAATCCAAGCTTTCAGGGCAAGACTTTTTCATTGATCCGGACCGTGCTTATGGGAGCTACGAAGAAATGGCAAAGGCCGAGGCCGCCCGCGAGGATGGAATCGATTTTGTTTCAATCGTAGTGCAGAACCATCTTCACTTCGCAGTCGCTAAATGTTTCTTGGATGCTGGGATTAATGTCATCTGTGACAAACCACTGACGGTTGACCTTCAACAGGCGAAGGAGCTGAAAAGGATTGTGGAGGACTCTGGGCTAATTTTTGCTCTGACTCATAATTACACAGGTTACCCAATGGTAAAAGAGGCCCGCCGCATGGTCAAAGACGGCGAACTGGGTCGCTTACTTAAAATTGTAACAGAGTATCCTCAGGGATATGCAGTCGGCGACGTTGAGGGTGAAGGTTCCGGAGCAATTGCCAATTGGCGTGCTGATCCAAAAATAGCAGGAAAATCTAACTGCATGGGTGATATCGGGACCCATGCACACAACCTTACAAAATATATCACTGGACTTGAGATCGACGAATTGGCTGCCGAGCTGACAGCTTTCATTCCGGGCCGTGAGCTCGATGACGACGGTAATTGTCTTGTTCGTTTCACAGAGGGGGTAAAGGGAATCATCTACGCCTCTCAGATTTCTAACGGTGATGAAAATAATCTCAATATTCGTGTTTATGGAACGAAGGCCTCGCTTGAGTGGCATCAAGAAGATCCAAACGAATTAATCGTTAAGTTTGCTAACGCCCCCAGGAAAACCTATCGCCGAGGTAACGATTATCTTGGGGCGGCAGCCCAAAATAACTCGAGGACTCCTTTCGCCCACCCAGAGGGGTTCATTGAGGCGTTCGCGAACGTCTACTTGGCAGCGGCAAAAGCAATCAGCGATCAAATCGATGGAACTCCTCCTCCCGACGAGGGATACGACTTCCCAACTGTCGACGATGGTGTCGCAGGTGTCGCCTTCATTGCCGCGTGTGTCGAATCCTCACAAAAGAATGCGAGTTGGACGAAACTTGATTTTTAGATCAGAATCTCCAGCCTTGAATTCTCCGCGCTGTATCCCTATCTTTCTCGGGTGCAGTGTTTTTTTTACTTGGGCATCCTGGCGGTTGGGCTCGTTTCTTGTTCCAGTTCCACCAAAGATACGGGACTAGAATCTATGGATCAGGGCGCACGCATGGTGACCATAGATAAAGAAGGAAATAACAACCCCTTTGCGTTTAAAAAAAGCGACGTTGAACAGGGTGATAGCGGCCTCATCACCGGGGGTAAGCGCAGCCAGTTTGAGCAAAGAGCGGGGGCGGCCTATGCTGATGCTAACTCTCAGGCTCCGGCCTATCTGAAAAAATCCTACAATAGGAAGACTTGGGCCGGGCCGAAGGATTACAGCACAGGATCTTACAAAACTAGCGGCTTCCGTAAGTCAGACCAAAAATCTGGGTTTGGCAATCGCAAAGCAAGCCAAGGAAACATAGTTGCGAGCGCAGGAGAGAAGGGGTTTGGAACAGGCTCTTACCGGACTGGAAGTTCCTCCGAGAGCGGGCGCAAAATATCGACTGGATCAAGTTCTTATGTGGACCAGCAGGCTCGTGATGGCTGGCGCAGATTAAAAATCATCGAGAGCGACGAATACCGAAGCATCTCGATGGGGCAGGCTAAAAGTCTACTTGGACGCTAGTCATATCCAATCCGGTCCAAGCGCTCGATCCATATTTCCTCCTCTGCAGACGAGCTCGAAAGGAGCTTTCTTGCCTCAAAGTAGGCGGCGAGATTGTCCAACGACGATTGGATTTTGGTCGCTGGCTGGGGTCCCGTCGCTACTTCACTGCAAATCGCAGCCTGTAAAACCCGAGCCGCTTGCACTGGCTGCCCGCTTTTGAGATAAGCATTTCCCAAAAGTGCCAAGCAACGTAAACCTCGATGGTCACGAAGATCCACCACCTCAGAAATCAGTGCGATTGTTCCAAGCTCTCCTGTATGGGCAAAAAGTTGTAACGCCAGCCCTGGATCCCCCAGAGTTGGCAAATGAGAGCTCACAGGTAAATTCACCTGGTTCAGCTTCATATTCAGCCAGTGTAAACCGACATTTGCGGGATCAATCGCGAGCGCGGTCGTTAGAGCTTCTTTACGTGCTTCAAGATCCCAGCTATTATCGCTAGCGATTGAAAATAGATCATCAATGGATAACTGATACCAAGCGGCACCCTTGATCATTTCTAGGGCTCCTGGAACCCTGAGAAACAGAGCTTGTTGATAGAGGATATCTGTTGGCAAAGAAAGCTTTGTGGATGTCGCGAGTTGCTCAGCGATAATTGATTGAGCCTGTTCGTGCTGATTTGAAAGAAAATGTTCGACCTGCTTAAAAACAGCAAGTGGAGACTGATCTAAATCTTTTTCACGAAAGTATTCATACCAATAAGTTGAAACCTTGGGGTGGTAGGGGAGAAGCCCAGTAATCGATGGCGCTCTTTGATAGGCTTTATTTGCGAGGAGGCCCGATGCCAGTGGCAGAAGCTCTTCTCGTGAGAAAAAGTTTAAGCCCAATTTTAGGGCCGACTGAAGTCTCGTGTCTTGTTGGATACCAGTCGTAATTATCTCCCCAAAAAAATCGCGAGCTTTTTCATTATCGCCTGATTCAAAATGAAGGGATGCCAAAGTGAGTCTCATGCGAGTCTGAAGTGAATCAGCACGACCATTCAGAACTTCCCCCCCAAGACTCAGGGCTTTCTCACGAAGATTAGCACGCCAAAGGAGGCTCGTCGCTGTGAGGACCTGACCTTCAGATGACAACTTCTCGGCCGCTTCAGTGGGACAAGAAAGATTCATCAGAGTGCGCGCCAATTCAGACCAATCGATCAATACCGAGGAAGTGAGGGCCTCGATATCAGGCTCACCAGGTGGAGCACTGAAAGATTGATGAAGAGCGGCTAGCGCACTACTTGCCGGAAAATCAGCACCGCCTTCAGTTGACGGAAGAGTTAATGAACCGGATAGGAGATTACTCTCATAAGCCAGTATCGGATTGAGATCAGGCTTGGAAGCAAATCGAAGGGTCTCCTCAAAATCTCTCCGAGCACGGGCTCGGAAGAGATCTAATTCATGAACCCAATTCCCATCATATCGAATGGGCGGAAGACCACTCCCGACCTCTAGGAAAGCGATAGCCCGCGCTAGATCGTAAGAACTGTCATGATGAAGTCCAGCGGCAAGAATCTGCAGAGCCACCGGAACCTCTCCATGCACCGTGGCAATCCGGGCCATTGCGAGGTAAGCATCACTTGCGATTCTATCGGGACAAGTGACGGACATCTCAAAAACCTTCTTCGTCTGTTTACTTGCCAAATTCGCGATCATTTGGAGTTTTATGGGGTGGTCTTGCCCTGACAAAGCCGCGACAAGGGCGCCTCGACATCGAGCGCCCAGATCAGCTGACAGGAAAACCTTCCACGAACTTCGGCGCTCAAGAACTACCGTAGTGACCAATTCAGAGAGCTTGAAGATATGCTCTGGTGGCATCTGTGGATCGGCGGCCCAGCCATCTAAAAAAACAAGAGCGACTCTCACTCCTTCAGAATAATCCAAGAGCTCTCCCAGCTTTGACGCCCTAAATTCGGGTGCGGCCAAGTTCAATGCTTCGGCCAACTTTAGAAGCTCGGCAGGAGAATCTGGCTCCAGCCCCATCCTGAGACGCTGAAGGACGAATAGCGCCCGCCTAAAAACCTCAGGGTTTTCCTCCTCGGCAAGCTTCTGTAAAAGTGGAATCCCTTCTCGACCAGCTCTCCAGATTTCATTTGTGAGAGCCTCCCGTCGATTTGTTTCACGTGACCCCAAAACCTCACGTGCCTCCTCGAAGGAAGGAAGAGCTAGCGCATTTGCTATAATCAGAAGGGAAATAAGGATTTTCACGGGGTGAAAAGTTTAATCTAAACGATAAGAGACTTCTGGTGCTCCTGTGAGGAAACAACTACACTCGGTCGCGTGGAAGAGAAAAATCCTGAAAGTCTAAAGGAACGGATGTGGCGCATCGTGTTTGAGGCGGAGACCCCTCTCGGTAAATTTTTTGATGTATTCTTACTCTGGGCGATTGTTCTCAGTGTAGTAGCCGTATCGCTCGAAAGCGTCGACAGCATTCGTGGCCAATATGGAGATCTTCTGAAGGTTGCGGAATGGGGGTTCACGATTCTTTTTACAATGGAATATATTTTACGAATCATCTTGGTGAGGAGACCTCTGCGTTACATCACCAGCTTTTACGGGATCGTTGATCTCCTTTCATGTTTACCAACCTACCTCGCAATCTTACTTCCCGGGGCACATTCACTAATGGTGATTCGAATCCTCAGGCTCCTGAGAATGTTCCGCGTTTTAAAAATGGTAGGCCACGTCAGAGGGGGTGAAACAATCATGCGGGGACTAATGCAAAGTCGCGCTAAGATTTTCGTCTTCTTTTTCACCGTCTTTCTCTTTTCGGTGCTTGCCGGGACCCTCATGTATCTCGTCGAATCTGAGGTAGAGGGAACTCACTTTACCAATATTCCCATTAGCATTTACTACGCGATTGTTTCAATCACGACCGTAGGCTATGGGGATATGGTTGCTCTCACTACAATAGGGAAAATGCTTACCGCAATTTATGTGTTAACAGGCTATGCCATCATCGCCGTCCCAACAGGAATTGTAACTTCAGAGTTATTACGGAGTCATTTAGGCGATCCCACAAGTGAAGCCTGCCCCGGCTGCGGCGTCCATGGCCATCTAGCCGACGCAACATTTTGCCGAAAGTGTGGTGATAAGTTGAATTAGGGCGTTGCGTCCTAGACATCCCGGCCCGAAGGTCAGGCATGTGGAAAACAGCGGCTGACTACGAGGATATTCGTTACGAGAAAACTGAAGATGGTGCGATCGCCAAAATCACCATTAATCGCCCGGAGGTTCGAAATGCCTTCCGGCCGCTAACGGTTAAAGAGTTACTCTCGGCCTTTGAACTCGCACATCAAGATGATGGCGTCGGCGTAATTATCCTAACAGGAGAGGGTGAGAAGGCATTCTGTTCAGGAGGAGACCAGAAGGTAAGGGGGCATGCTGGGTATGTCGGAGAGGATGGGGTCCCCCGCTTAAATATACTCGATCTACAAAAAAAGATACGCGGAATGCCAAAGCCTGTTGTAGCGATGGTAGCCGGCTACGCGATTGGTGGTGGCCACGTTTTACACATTGTCTGTGATCTCACGATTGCAGCTGATAACGCGCGATTTGGCCAGACCGGCCCCAAGGTTGGATCATTCGATGGTGGACTTGGCTCAAGCTACCTCGCGAGAATCGTGGGCCAAAAGAAGGCTAGGGAGATCTGGTACCTCTGCCGTCAGTATGATGCGACCCAGGCTCTCGACATGGGGCTAGTAAACACAGTTGTCCCTCTTGCTGTTCTCGAAACCGAAACTCTCAAGTGGTGTCGTGAGATGCTCGAGCATTCACCGTTGGCTTTACGTTGTTTGAAGTCAGCTCTCAATGCCGATTGTGATGGCCAAATGGGCTTGTTGGATCTAGCCGGTAACGCAACGCTTCTTTACTACATGAGCGAGGAGGCAAAAGAGGGCAAACAAGCATTTGTCGAAAAACGTAAACCCGACTTTTCAAAGTTCCCTCGAGTGCCTTAAGTTTAAAAGATGGTGACGCTGTGGAAAACTTGGCTACTAGCAGCCAGGCCAAAGACTCTTCCAGCCGCAATTGTGCCGGTATGGTCCGGCTGTTTAATGTCGATAACCCTTGGGTTTGAAGTTTCCTATCACTTTGCAATTTTAACCCTCCTGGGTGCCATCTTTATCCAAATCGCTACAAACTTTTTCAATGATGTCATCGATGCTGCCAAGGGCGCTGACACGATCGAAAGGGTTGGGCCGACCCGCGCAACCTCAAGTGGGCTATTAAGCCCCAAGGCGATGTATATCGGTGCAGGCTTCATGCTTTTCCTCGCTGTAGCATGCGGAGTTCTTCTCCTGAATGCGCGTGGGTGGCCCGTTATCGCAATTGGAATTCCATCTCTTTACTTGAGCTACGGATACACCGGCGGGCCAGTCCCTTTAGCCTACCGTGGGCTCGGCGAAGTTTTTGTAATCTTATTTTTTGGATTTATCGCAGTGATGGGCACGATCTTTATTCAAACCGGCCTCTGGCCATGGCAAGGTTTTGTGCTCGGCCTCCAAATCGGCTGCCTCTCCGCGGTTCTCATAGCGGTTAACAACTATCGAGACCAAGAAGAAGATGAGATTGCAGACAAGCGAACACTTGTGGTTCGGTGGGGACGAAAACCGGTTAGCTTTTTGATTTTCTTTATGACAGCTCTTCCCTCATCACTCATCCTGCTCTTCGAGGATTCCCAGCACTGGTTTATCACTTCTTCCGTGTTAGCAATTTGCTTCCTACTGATCGAATCTAAGCTCTTAAAACCAGACGGTGTTTCATCGCGTCTACTTGGGCTCTCAGCGCTTCATCTAATCCTATTTGTATGCGCACAACACTTCTTCTTAGCGTTGACCTAAAGGAGACGAAGGATATGTTTCAACCCGTCAAATGAAAGACGCGTCACCAATTTTCACTAAGCGATTCGAGTCGTATATTTGGATCAGACCTGAGGGGCGAGGAACTTTCCTTGAAAGCTCAATTATTAAGGATTTGGTCGGAAGCTCGGCAGAAGATGGAATAAGAAATTTCATTATCGACCTCGAGGCTTGCCCGGGAATGGATTCCACTTTTATGGGAATGTTAGCAGGCTTAGGGATTGGGTTTCGTAAAAACAAAAAGGGCGAAATTTCAATTGTGGGCACGACCGAGAAAACAAGAGCGTCACTCAAAGAGTTAGGCCTGCAATACCTCATGGCTATCGAGCCTACCGACGGTCCTTGGTTAGAAAAAATGGATGAAGCCCGAGAAAATCTCGTCCTTCTAGATCAAAAAAGCGAAATCGACAGGGAGGCCCATGTTTTGGAGTGCCACGAAGATCTCTGCACTGCAGATGAGAGCAATTTACACCGCTTTAGGACAGTTCTCGACATGATGGGGTCTGACATGGCTCCAAAAACGCCGCCCCATCAGAAGGGCTCAGATTGACAAGAAAAAGCATTTCGGTATTGCCACTCTCATACTGAAGCGATAGCTTGCGCCCGCCCCGACCAAGAGCAGATTTTAACCGGACAGGTGTCAGAGTGGTCGAATGAGCACGCTTGGAAAGCGTGTGTGCGTGTGAGCGTACCGTGGGTTCGAATCCCACCCTGTCCGCCATGCTCTCAACTCGTTATCGGTCAGGTGGCTGGCATGTTTTTAAGTTTCCAAAAAAGGGGGAGTGATACACAAAGTGATACACCTTAAGGTAAGGTTTGAAGAGGTTTCATAAGCTTTCGTAATGACATCTAAGCTGTCGGATGTATGGCTCTGTGAATGGCGAAAAGTGCAGAAATGGATACAAAGGCAAAGGATATCGCGTCCCTATTTAGGAGTGCTTTGGAAGCAGAGGATAAAGCTTTGCTAGGCGATACGAGCACCTTTGCAGAACAAGACTTCTTTATTCAACTAGGCTGGTTCACCAATCAGATTGAGGCCCAGTAAAATTTAAAGAAGAATACTCCATCGCCAGATGTCCTTGCGTTGATAAGCAACTCTTAGAGGCGCTATTGGAAGCCTTAACCCCAAGGACTGCATTGATAGGGCATACGAAACCTAGCAGACGAGCGATGCGAGAATCCGAGCAGCAACCCTTTGTTCCCAATAGGCGCAAAGCCTCGAACTTCTGCTCAGGTTGAAGAGGAGTTAAAAAGGACTAAGGCGAAGAGGCTTATCCCGAAAAATCATTCTGAAATGGGCTCAGCTATAGTCGCATGGTGGATGAAACAAAAAGAATTCAAGCCGTTGAACTTTCCTGATAAGTCTCTTGGTTATTTGGCACAAACGGCTTTTGGGCGAGGTCTTCTAAGCTTTTTGGTAAGTAAACCATGGGCCCTTTCTCAATTTTTCTGTCACCCCCCCTCCGCTCCAAAAGCGGCCTTACGCACCGCATCACTGAGTGATCCATTTTGATTCCATCGTTTGGCTAAGTCGATTTGCCTTTGCGTGACTTTCGCAGCTTTCCTCTGGTTGAGTGTTAGCGGCTTCATCTCAAGGTTGTAGAGAGCGTTGTCTCTTGTTTTTCGGTTGGGTTGAAGCTTTCTGGTTCTTAGTTAGAACGCTCCTTTTTATACGAATCAATAGTGGTTCCGTCTGCCTTAATAGCTTTGTAAGATATTTGGTTAGAGGTAACTGAGACCTTTATCAGGTGGTTAGTCGCTTCAGCGTGAGCAAGGTAAGGTCTTTGCAGTTTCCAATCAGGTGCAATTTGTCTAGTCCGAGTCCCCCAAGCTCCATCACCGAGGTAGACTACCCCCTTGCGAGTATCTTTTTTGCCTTTTGTTAGGGGATGAGTGCGCTTGTAGACGTGATGGTCATTTTCAAAGGCAGCTAAAACTGAATATTTTTCAAAAAGAGGTGACCAAAGTCTCTGAATATCTACGGCGTTTTCTTTAACGCCTGTCCCATATGCTGGACGGTGGTAACACACAAAGGTCGCAGCTTTCGATGAAGCTTCTTTTAAAGTTTTATCTAGCCAGTCAACTTGGTCAGCAACATTCTGAGTATGTCCAGAATCCAAAGTTACGATGGTCAAGTAATCTTCGAATTTTACAACGTGGTTACTCCTGTCGTTGAGTCCGTGAAATAGGCTGTAAAAAAAGGGGGCTTCAGAAGGCGGAGGAGCATTCGTTGGACGGTAAGATGCTCCACGAACCTCATGGTTTCCAATGACTACAATCATCGGTATTAAATCACCTGAAGTTGATCTCGCATATTTGCTCCATGAGTCAACCCACTCAATCCATTTTTGTTTATCTATGCCATTTGCATAGGCAAGATCTCCGCCAAGTAGGGCGAAAAGTGGGTCTTCTGTCCCAGCTCTCATATTCATTGGATCGAGTAGATCTCTTGTATGAAACATATCCCCGCCAGTGACGAAGGTGACTCCTTGTTTGATCTTCAGTGGAGCGGTTTTGAAGTGCCATGAACCAATAAAAATTCCAGACTTGATAATCTGAAAGAAGTATCGGCGATCAGGAATTAAGTTGCTCAGCTCAACTGAATAAACATGGTCCTGTGTATCGGAAAATTCTCGACTTATGACTCTCGTATCTTGCCATGGGGCGTTTTCAGATCGACGAAATTTCAAAGTGAAATTCCCTTTAGATTCCACTGAAGGCTGAGAAGTTTCGATCCAGTGAATAGACAGCGACTTAGAGGGGTCATTGACCCATTGGCATAAAGGACCAACAACTTTGGCGTGGCCGGTAGCAACAAGCGAGGCCAGTAAGAGAATACTGAGTAAAGGGTTCATGGTGTTGAGATAATAGTGATAAATGAATACTAAGATCAGCTGAATACGCATGTTTGACATTGGCCTTTCATCACTCTGTTTTTAATAAATGATTCTACAACCGGTCTATAGAGGGATTGGAAGATAGGCGCCGCTGATTTTCAACTTATCCGAAATAATGAATTAAATTCATAATAAAATAATGGAACAATCTTCAATCATTTTTCGCGTTTAAAAATAAGGACGTGATTTTTTAACGCCACTGTAACCATTCTAATCTGACCACTGGGTAAAAGGAGGCGTCGGAGCCTGAAAGCTCATCTACCAAATATTATCAAACTATGAAAAATGTCATATACATCCTAGCTCTCCTATTGAGTGTTTCAATTCTCAACGCTGACCATCATAAAAAGGACGAGAGTAATCTGAAACTTCCTACTAGCTGGAAAGAATATCTCTCGCTGAAAAAAAAGCAAAAAGCGTTCGGCATATGGACCTATACGGGAAGGACCTCTAGTATGTGGGAAGGTATTCCGGAAGGCATTGAGTATAGTCATACCCACACAATTCAGATGAGCGCTGATGGAAGTAAAATTTTAAGTTCCGAAGTAATGAAAACGAAAGACGGGGCTATTCTCAGCACAGGGTCAGGGATGGAAACCTGGGACGCAACGAGAAACAAAATATTCTCCAGCCACTCTGGATACGACGGTGGCAAACTCTACACTGGTCCCTCGGAGTTAATCGGTATCGGTGAGAGCGCAGAAAAATGGAAATATACTGAGACCAGTTCAGGGAAAACCTATGAGGTGATAGTAACTCGGGAAACTAAGGCCCCTAATAAGAGGAGCCATACATTTATGAGAGTGAAAGACCCGGATAGTTCAACTACCTCCACTTTCACGAGGCAACCGAAAAAGAAGACTAAAAAGTAGTCAAAAAGAGAGAATTTTAACATAAACCCATAATGATATGAAAAAACAATACATGATAATATCTTGTGCAATTGGGGCTCTCACGCTCAATGCCCTTTCTGATAATGATGGTAGTCTTTTGAAACGAATTGAAGGTGAATGGATTATGTTTCGAGGTGATTCGTACGAGATTAAGAACATTTCCAATGGGAAAGTGACATCCAAATTTTACCGATGGGATGGCAGAATGAATTTTGAGAGGTCTGCTGATATTAGTTTAAGAGATCAGTCATCAGGAGAACAACAGACAATAATTGATCAAGGTGCGAAATGGGATTACCTAGCTAGTGGGAATACTCCTGAAAACAATAGTTGGACCGGATTATCTTTCGACGGAAAAAAAGCAGGCTGGAAAACGGGAAAAGCAGGCTTTGGGTATGGTGACGATGATGATCAAACTCTACTCGAGGATATGCAGAATAAATATTCTAAAGTATTTATTAGAAAAGAATTCACGCTTCCTGAAGGAACTAAATTGAATAACTTAGCTCTCCTTATTAACTATGATGATGCTTTTGTTTTGCATGTAAATGGCAGACGTCTAATGAACTCAAAGAGTTTAACCATTAATGAAAAAACCGGGGAAGTTGCAGTGAATAATCATGAAGCTAATGGTCCTGAATATTTTTCATTAAATGATTACGCGGGAGCATTTAAGGCTGGGAAAAATGTCATCGCTTTTGAAGGTCATAACACCAATCTCGAGAGCAGCGACTTCACCTTAGATCCCCAACTTATAATGGGCGGATCTACAAAATATGTTTTAACTAATAGAACCGAAAAGACTTCACTTTCTGACGGTGATTGGTGGTTCAAAAAAAGAGCGTGGAATGGTAAAATTGATGAGCTCACAATATGGGGGAAAGCTTTAAATGATGAAGAGGTTGCTGATCTTTGGAATGAAGGTAAGGGAAGAAAAGAACTGCCAAAAGGTAGCTCAAAATCACTTATCGGACATTGGCCTTTTGATGGAGATTTACACGATAAAAGTGGCAACAAAAGAAATGCTAGTGGACATAATTCTCCTGGATTCAGTGAAGGTAAAATAGGCAAAGCTCTTGAGCTTAATGGAAAAAATCAATATGTAACGTTAGGAGGGAGGCCTGTCGATTACGCACCTAAAAGTGGGAGCATTACTATTTCGTTTTGGTTTAGTGCTGATAAGTTAGACCATAGATGGCAAACTCTTATTTCAAATGGAGATGCTGGGTGGGGGAAATGGCGAATACACCGTCATCAGTTTTCCGATAACATTAGTTACATGGGTGGCGCTATGGCCGTTAATAAAATGGTTAATATTAATGACGGTGAATTGCATCATTTAGTAGCTGTTACCGAAAAAGATAAAGAGGTTAGGCTTTATATTGATAATAAGCCTATAAGAAACACGGGGAATAATGGTGTTGGAAATCTTACTTTAAATAAAATTAACCCAACAGTGGGGGCGGAACTTCAGGGACTAGAAAACTTGAAACCAGCCTTGGAGGGGGCTCTTATACCCTCGCAAGATTCACTGAGAATAACAGTAAAGCCTCTGGCAGATACTCCTGGATTCATATACAATAATCGAGCTGGAGTTTATAAGAGAACAAGCGATCCAGAAATAGCCCTCCTCCTAGCTTCGCAAAGGGGAGATCAAGAAAAAGTCAGCAACCTTCTAAACAGCAAAGCTGATGCTAATGCACATGTTAGTGGCTCCTATAATGCTCTTGCTTATGCTGCATCAAGAGGGCACTTAGATGTGGTCAAGACCCTTCTAAATAATAAAGCAGATGTAAATAAGGCAGCAAACTTTCAGAAAACACCCCTCCTTGTTACTGCTGGAACCAATCAAATTGATGCGGCTAAATTGTTATTGGCGAACGGAGCCAATCTAAATGCGCAACAAGGTCAAGGCGCTTATGCGACCCATGAGGCATGCTTTTTTGGACAACCAGAAATGTTAAAGTTTCTTCTAAAGAAGGGACTCGATCCAAACTTACAAAATAGTGGAGGATTTACGGCAATGCATTTCGCAGTTTGGCAAATGCAAGAGGGGCGTCACGAGTGGAACGAACCAAGAATTAGATGCGTCAAGTTACTTATGGATAATGGCGCCAATCCTAAACTAAAAGCTGGAAACAATAATCAATCTCCAATTCAACAAGCTCTCAGTAAAGGACTTGATCACGTGGTAAAAATTCTAATTAAATAAATTATCCCAAAACTTTCACCTCACCACCTAAAAGAGAAAGCTGGCGGGGTGGATATTACCTTATCAACTTGAGAGGGGAGGCTTTGCTGTCCCTCTCTTTTAGTTTCTCTCCACGTCCCCTTGTTTGGGCTTATTTACTGCTAGGAATTTTCTTTTGGCAGAAAGGTCGCGAAAATCGGGGTTGGGCGGAATACATTGGGGGGGAAAGGTGGTTATCCCCTTGGTGCCTTACCATGCTGTGCCGAGGCTCTATGAGTTGATGAAGGACAATTGTCCGCTTGCGTATTCGAGCCTTTGGTCTTGTTGGAGGGAGATTGCCCCGCCCCTTGAGCGGCAATGCCAGGAGCCCGCCTATCATGTGGAGAGAGTTCTCCCCGAGTCAGCCGGAACGAATGTTCAAAGGACTCGACGTGCCGGTAAATCATTCGATGATGAAGGCTGTATCGATATGTGTGGCGGAGAGTAATCACAGTCGATGGATGTCTTGCGCTTCGATCACGAAGAAAGAACCTACGCCATCTATCGGGGGAGCGAGGGCGAGTTATACGCGACTGATGGGATTTGCACCCATGGGAAGACTCATCTGGCAGAGGGCTTGAGCGTTTGGAAGATGATCGAATATCCCAAACACAACGGGCGATTCAATCTAAAGGACGGTAGTCCTGCCCGTAAGCCGGGTTGTAAAGCTTTGAAGCCTCATGAAGTGATGGCAGGGTATTTTTCGAATTGGTGATTGCTTGGTGAAAAATTGAGTTTTACCGAAAAGAGAAATTGCTCAATCTCGTGTATGAATTTGATTTCGACGAGTTTGATCTTTACCGGAAGTTTGATGGGATTTGTTTCCTATTTATCTGCAGCAGAGTGGAAGAAGCACACCGTTGTTCCAGCGGGAAAAGGTTCGATCAATGGAGTCTCCGCGAGTGACTTTGATAAGGATGGACAGGTCGACGTTATCACCTCAGTTGGAGGTGAGGTCATTCTTTTGAAGGGGCCGGATTGGAAGAGGTTTCCGGTGCATCAGTTTGTGAAAGGGCTGGCTCGCAATAAACCACATCTGGCTTGTATTCATAGCTGTCTTATGGATGTCGATGGCGATGGAGACATGGACTTCATTGGTTCCAACCAAACTGTTTTCTGGCTTGAATGTCCGGACAATCCGTTTTCAGGGACGCCCTGGAAGTATCGCACGGTTGATGATGAAATTCTCGGAACGCATTGCGTTGTTTCCGGGGATGTGAACCGAGATGGGAAGCTGGACTTGATTGCCAATTCTTTCCGGGATCCGAATTCGACGAAGTTTTATAACTCTATTGTCTGGCTCGAAGTTCCCGAAAATCCGCATGAGGCCACGAGTTGGATTCGGCATATCTTTGCTGACAAAGATGCGCCTGGGGGTTCGCATTACATGGGATTTGGTGATGTCAATGGAGATGGGCGACCTGATATCGCTTCCGGAGCGAAAGGGACCCAGGGGTTTGTGCGAGGACAATGGTTTGCCTGGTGGGAACAGGGAGAAGACGCGACCAAGCCGTGGAAGAAGCACCTCCTAGCAACCGATGAAGAGGGCGCCTCCAACATCATCCCGGCCGACTTCAACGGCGATGGAAAAATGGACTACTTCGCCAGTCGTGGACACGGAAAGGGCGTTCTTTGGTTTAAAGGCCCCAAGTTTGAACAGATTGAAATCGATCCTGAAATTGCCTATCCGCACAGTCTTGATGTTGCGGACTTTAATAGAGACGGACATCCCGATGCTGTGACTTGCGGGAAGGAAACAGATGGTGTGGTGAAGTGGTATGAGAATGACGGAATAGGAAATTTCACCTCACATTTCATCGGGAAAAATCAGGGGAGTTATGACACCCGAACCATTGATATGGATAAGGACGGAGACCTCGATGTTCTCATCGCGGGACACGGAAGCAAGAACGTGGTGTGGTATGAAAACCCCTTGAAGTGATGTCCGGTCACGGGCACTTGTGCTTCAGGAACCCGACTGCTAGGAATTTGCTCTTGGCGGGAAAGGGTTGAAGTCGTATTTGGTGAGGAGCAGAGTGCGAACGGGTTTAATTGACGTTCGGCTGAAGACATCAGCTAAATCGATGTTATTTTTCTATTTCTCAATTTTATTCTCAGGCGGAAATGGTCCAAGATCCTCAACATGAAATGCTCTGCAAGAAGGAAGTGTGCGAGAATAAGAATCTCAGGTGTATTGATAATGCTAATCCTCGGAGGTCTGGTGAGCGGATGCGGCAAGGGCTGGCGGATGGACTACGGGAAGCCCGCTGCTCAGTTTTATGCGCTTGACGTTGCGCGCATAGGCAAGCCGTTCATCGGTAAGAAAATCACAGTCAAAGGGGAAGTGCTTCGCGTTGAAAACCGAGAAGATGGAAACCATATTTACTTGAAGCACAATATTCACTGTGTCTTCCCGACTTGGCATTTGGGCGAAGACAACCTGAAGGCGGGTGATGAAATATTTGTGGACGGGTTTCTTGAAAAATGCACGGAAGGCAATGTTAAACTTAACCCGGCTCTCGGAAGAGATTCTGCCGCCTCCTTCAAGCCAATAGAATAGACGCCAACTGCTAGGAATTTACTTATGGCGGGAAAGGCTCTGGAAACCCATTTAGACCATAGGATAAGAATCCAAACTATGCAGGCCCCATATTAGGGACAAAAAAATCTCTCACCGTATTATACAAGACGTCAGCTAGGTGTTTCCTCGGTCGGGAGGGTGGTTTTTAGATAGTGGGGAGTCGTAGAGAAGTTCAAGAAACCGAACTCATAAAGTCCGGTCAACCCATCAGAGTCAGGATCATTAGGGTTTTTGTATGTCTTCACTTCGTTTTTTGGCCGCGTTCGCTATGATGCTTTCTAAGAAGACCAAGGAGTTGGCCCGCCGTTACGAAGCGTGTGCTGGACGGAAGGAGATCCATCGTTTTTTTGATGGCGTCCATCGGGCCGCCGATGCTGTCCCATGACCACGCATGAACGTTTACCAGAGCAAAACTGTTCGGGTCGGTTGCTGGCGAAGCGGGTAGCTTTTTTATAGCAGCAGCGACCTCTTTGGGGCTGGCCCCCTTCATGCCCTCCCAAAGAAGATACCTGTATGAGAGGCAGGGCTTTCCGTTGTGCCAGTCGAGCTCGCCGCGTCGTTTGTGGTAGGGGGCATAGTCTTTGTAGATGGCACCGAGCACGTTGGGATGTTCTAGGAGTTCGCGAGCCTGGGTCATATTGCCACCCGAGTTGAGGAGGGTGACCACCGAAAGGTTGCTAGCTTTCATGGCCTGGGCGGTTTTCTTTGCAAAGGCCTTCCGATCGGGGAGATGGTTGTGGAAAGCGTAGCCGACCCCACTGGGCCCGACAATGAGCTCGTCGACATATCGACCACTGGAGGCCGAACGATAGATCTGGCGTTGGATACGTTGTGCTACTTCACTGAGGACTGGTGCCATTTCCCAACTCATGGTGAACGTGCCCCGGTAGTGACTACCCCAATGTTTTGTGCTCGTAGCGAAACTGTTTCCGAGCCATTGAAGATTGTCGCCGTCACTCATCACGAAGGCGACGATCCGCTCCCCTTCCTTTACTTTCGTCAACGGTTTTGCCTTTGGGGGTGCAGGAACCTCCACTTTCAGATGGGAGAGGGCGGAGAGGTTTGCGGACCAGTCGGCGGGGATCCCGGCGGCACCTCCCTTGCTGATATCTCGAACCCAATTGCGCTCATCCTTGCCCCAGCCGTAAATCAGCTCTTCTGCAGCACGTTCGCGAGCGAATCTGGTGCGGATATTGGCTGGCACGTCCCAGAAAACGAAGGCGTTTCGTTGCACAATGAAATCTCGTAAATGCCAAACTTTTTTTGGGGCTTGTTCGGCAAGGATACCTTTCGCGAACCGGTCTTTGAATGTCTCATAGGTTTTCACTGGATCGTCATGATCCGAGACGTCGTAAAGCACTTTAAGCCCTTCTTTTTTTGCACGTTTCAGAATTGACTTGTGTACCGCGACTCCCTCAAACGGTCCACACAATGCGGTGGCTGCGTTGATGCTTCTGTTGCCGGAGTCATAGACGATGCATCCTTTGATCTTCGCTCGAAACGATGCAACTAGCTCCCACACCGTTGCAACCCGGACAAGTTCGTAACCCTCCGCCTTTAATTCATCGAGCAGAATCTCCTGCATGCCCCCCCCCTTGATCCAGACTTTTGCGTCCGTCTTGTTGACCAAGCCCTGCAGGGTTGCAGCCAGCGTCCTCTCGGCGTCAGAAGCTCTCCCGATGTCAATTACGCTGAGCTTTTGATTGGGCGCCTTGTCATTCTCCGCAAGTTTATCGCCAGCATCAACCATGAGGCACAGCCCATATAGTATCAGCAGTATTAGGTAGAGAGGCATCATTCCATTCTCCGCTGCTAGAAAATTGTTTTTCGCGGAAGAGCTTTGAAGCCGCTTTTGGAATGGAACAGAGGGGGGATGAAAGGGGCTTGTGACGAAGAAAGTCTTCAACATTTGCTCTGTATACAGCTGCTGTTTTAGGGGTCAAGAGTTGCTAGGAAATTGCTTTTTCGGGAAGGGACTGCTAAGGAAGTTCCTTTTGGCGGAAAGGTCTCGGAAACTCGGGTTGAGCGGAATACATGGGGGAGAAAGGAGGGGGCGATGAGAAAGGCTAGGGGCATCGCCGCAAGATCGAGAATACGGTGCAGGTGAAGGAGATCAACAAGGGCGACTGGAATGCCTCTCGGATCGTAGCGAAGGGAAATCACTTTCAGTTTTTCATCAATGGAAAACTTTCATTGGAGTTCACCGACAAGTTGGAAGGGAAGCAACTTCGCAAAGGATTCATCGGTCTGCAACTCCACGACAAAGGGATGGCGGTGGATCACAAGGATCTTTTTTGAAAAATGGGTAGTGATTTACCCGCTAATCAGAGCATGAGAGGGAAACGCTAAAGCAAACATGATCCATGGAAGCTTTCCTCATGAGTAACCGTAAAGGATTTATCATGAAGAACACCCTTTGCATTCTTTTTGTCTTTCTTGTCGGAATTTCGGGTCTTTTTGCGTGTCCTCCGCAGGGCTCCGTGAAGGTATTTATTCTTGCCGGACAATCAAACATGGAGGGTGCGGGAAAGATCGAAGGTGATCCCAAGCGTAACGGAGGAAAGGGAAGCCTTAGCCATTTGGTGGAGAATTCGCAAAAGCACAAACATCTTAAGGATAAGGATGGAAAGTGGAGCGCCCGAGATGACGTGTTTATTTGGTACCTTGGGCGTAAGGGGAAGCTGGCGCCAGGTTTTGGAGCAAGACCAAGTGCGATCGGTCCCGAGTATGCCTTTGGGCATGTCATGGGTGACGCGATCAAAGAACCGGTTCTCCTCCTTAAGACTGCCTGGGGCGGAAAGAGCCTTCAAAAAGATTTTCGTCCACCAAGTTCGGGTGGGGATCCCGGTCCCTATTACAAAGAGATGATTGGGCATGTGGAAGACGTTTTAGGCAAGCTAGGAGAAAGCTTTCCAGAATTAGAGGGGCGGGGTCATGAGGTGGTGGGCTTTGGTTGGCACCAGGGGTGGAACGACGGTTGCGGAATGCCTGCGACACTTGAGTATGAGAAAAATCTCGCCAATTTTGTTCGGGACGTGAGAAGGGATCTCGGCGTCAAAAACCTTCCTTTCGTGATTGCGGACAGCGGGTTTGGCGGAGTGAAGCAGAAAGTTGACCGTCGTCTTTTGATTCGAGAAGCTCAGGCCGCACCCGAGACCTACCCCGAATTCAAAGGCAATGTCGACTGCGTCCAGACCGCCGGGTTTTTTCGTCCGTCCGAAGAATCGCCGTCCCGTCAAGGGTACCATTGGAATGGCAATGCTGAAACTTATTATCTGATTGGTGAAGCTATGGGTGAAGCAATGAAGAAACTCTGCGCAAAGTAATTTCCCGAGTCGATTTCATTTCGTCCTCTTTGAAGCGGAATGGCTTTCCGCCGAATAGATCAGCGCTGGTGAATGAGGGGCACCAGTGTTGTTCGACGTGGTTGATGACCAATTCCGTTCCGGTGGAGTGGTCCTCTCCCGGAGGGCGTTCGGGATTACTGCTAGGAAATTACTTTTGGTGGGAGGGCCTTGAAGCCGCCTTTGGAGCGGAGAGAAAGGGGGAGTTCTCTACCTTGCACGCTAGAGCCTGATCACCCCGAACGGAATTCCCTATTAACCTTAAATAAAGCAAAACGAAGATTAAGCACTTCGTCCGCCTGGACGTGACTGTCGAGTTACTAGTTCCTCAAATACACCCAAGCCCTCTTCCATGAATTTTTGTAATTGTCCCGCATCCGGAGCGACACGTGCATAACGGTGGTAATACAGAATTGTTCCCTCTCGAGCCTCGCAACAAATATTATCCTGAACAGCAAAGAAATCTAATAGGATCGTATCCATATAGAACCGAACTTCTTCTTCGGACTCCCCTTTGAGAACATATTTTTCGGAAAATCCTGGGTGCTCTACGAAATCGATATCTTGCCCGCCAAAGAAGGAACTCACCTTGGACCAAAATCCTTCCGGTCGCAAATTGAAAACAGGATGAACCAGACTCGTTGACTCCACCGACATTACCGTTTGCCGAAGGACTCTGCGGCTCTTTCCATGGCCGATTACATAGCGATAATCAAACATTGCTATATCGGAGGAAGGGCCATCAACGGAGATCACGTTTTCTATTTTTTTACCACGGCCGATGTTCATTAATGGAAAAGCGCCCAAACGTTCTAGGCGTTCAGGGTCCATCGCGGCTTGAAACGGATAACCCAACTCCTGGGAAATCGTCGCCAATTTTTCCGTGCGAACTTTTTCCCGCCTTCTGGAAATCAAGAAAATGGCGCCGATAATTGCAATAATCACGGCAGGAAACATAAGCTCTAGCATTTAATCGAAGTTGTTGCCTTTACGGAGTAGCATGCTTAAGAAATACATTAAAGGAACCTTCCGCTAATTTTTTCTTACCGAGTAAGTTGAGCCATCGCATGTGTGTTGTTTTTCTTTTTGCGGGAGAGGGTTATTGTTCCGCCTCTTCTATTAATCTTTCCGCTCTACCGTGAAGAGCCCTGTTGGGTATCCCTGCTTGGAATAGAGGCATTCTATAGTTCCTCCTTCGCCAACGATATCGTCTTTAATAATATCCCAATTCTGATTTTTTGTTGAGAGTTCTATGGCGTAAGTCGCTCCAAGTGCAGCATTAAACTTAACTTAAATGGCTGTCATGATGTTCACGAGGGCATCAGGGACACTCCCGGCTGAGTTGTGATTTTTAAGTTCATGCTGGTCGCTGAAGCCATCAGAATCAGAGTTATTATTGGGTGGAGATTAGTTTTGACGTCACGTGGTGGAGGTTGTTTGGGTAGTCGGGCCCGACGAAAGCCGAGAAGGATATTTGGTGGTCGGTGATTTCGGCGGGGAGGGTGAAGGTGATTTTTTGGGTTCCCTTCCCGGTCGCGGTTATCACTTTTCGCTCAAGGCGTTTGGCTTTGGTGCCGTCTTTGAGAGTGATGTGGACTTTTTGGACGCCCAGTTTTTTAGGAATGGTGTGGCTGATCATGAGGGTGATCTCTTTGCCCGGGGTGGCGGTTTTGGGGGCGACAAGGTTGATGAGTTTTTGGTTACTCTTATTTTTGTTTTTCGGCTGTTTGTTTTTTCGACGGGAGGCGCGACGGGCGGTGGCTTCCTCTTGTTTTTTATCGGTGTAAAGATGGCCGATTTTGGGATCGTTGCGGTTTTGGAACGCTTCGAGGGCGTGGTCTCTGGTGTTGGACATTTTGGTGAGCAATTGAGACTGGAGAGAGCTGAGAGCGTCGGCGTGTTTTGCAGAGCGAATGACGTTATTGAGGCAATCGGGATCTGATTTTATGTGGTAGAGTTCGTGGATCGTTCTTAGATCGAAAAGTTCGAGGCGGTTTGCGATGGCGGGGTCGCTGGGGGTGAGTTCCTTCATGGCGCGGTAGCTTGCGGTGCCGGTCGTGGCGGTCTTGAATTTTCGTTCTCCGTTGGACCAGGGGTTCCAGAGATAGAGGTAGTCTTTGGTCTGGATAGCGCGCATGGGATTGCGTCCGGCTCCGGAGTTTTCATTGTAAACTTTGAAGACAGCGCTGAAGTCGGGTTGTCTTTCTCCACGAATGGCGGGGGCGAATGAGTGGCCGTCGAATTTGGTGGGAGGAGTTATTTTAAGGAGGTCGAGGAGGGTGGGGGTGAAGTCGACGGAAGAAACGACGTGATCGGAATCGATGGCGTCTGGTTTGGTGACGCCCGGGATTTTGATGATGAGTGGAGTGTGGGTGGAGTGATGCCAGAGGGCGGTCTTTGCGAAGGGAAGGGGCATGCCGTGATCGGAGAGAAAAATAACGATGGTGTTGTTGGCTTCACCGGATTTTTTGAGTGCATCGAGGATGGAGCCGACGGCGTCATCAGCTCGTCGGACCGAGGAATAGTAGAGGGCGAGTTCTTCCCGGACCTTAGGGTGCTCGAAGAGGAAGCCGGGGATGGGGACTTCGTCGGCTTTGAAGGTTTTTGAGGCAGGATGCTTTGTTTGATCCCCGGGTTTCCAAAAAGGTTTGTGTGGGTCGGAAATGTTGACGTTGAGGAAGAAGGGTTTGTTGGCCTTCTTTGCGTGGGCGATTCCGGTGGTGGTTGAGGTGCCATAAGACGGAACATCTTTGATGTGATATTTGGAGCCGTCGGGAGCGATTGTGAGGTCGTGGTCCCAGCCGGGGTAGGGATGATAGGGCGTGGAATGGGTAACCTTGCCGCGGATGCCAGTGTAGTAGCCGTTTGACTTCAGGATATCGCAGAGAACGGGGTATTTATTTTTGATCGGATAGAATCCTTCGACGCCGTTGTTGTGTGGATAGAGCCCGGAGAACATAACGTTGCGGCTGGGGTAGCAATTGGCGACGCAGACGTGGGCATGCTGGAAGCGGAGAGATTCCCGCGCGAGCTGGTCGGTGCGGGGGGACGTGTTCTTGAGGTTGCTTCCAAAACAGCCGAGGGAATCGGCGGACATGTCATCGACCGTGATCAGGAGAACATTGGGGCGAACTTCTTCGGCGTCAGCAAATGGAAGAAGGAAGAGCGCGAATATAAGGAAATGTTTCATGGTTGGAGCGGGACTTTGTTATTCAAATTCTGAGATGATGGTCTCCATCTTCTTTACGATCTTGGGGTGTTTGGCAGCGATGTCGTTTTCTTCGCCAATATGATTTTGAGGTCGTAGAGGGCGAGACTACAAGGGAATTTCTTTTGGCGGGAAAGGCTATGGAAACCCATTTGGACCAAAAGATAACAAACCAATTCGAGTCACCCCCATATTAGGCCCAAAAAATCTCCCACCGTATTATATAGAGCGACCGCAAGTTCTTCCCCCGGTGGGGGTGCTTGGGGGCGAACCGTCTCAAACTCTGGAACCTAAGTTCCACTGAAAGTGTGCCGCAGCGAAACCTTGTGCTCAAATAGAGCTGAGACCACGATCTCGCCAGCATGGGGCCGAGCAAGGTGTCGGATCTCTCAAACCATGTATGCCTTATCACTCCATTCCGCATTGTGCCTGTTCACGCAAGTGTCAGCCCTGACTCCGCTTTAGTCGCGCTGTCATGAAACTCTACTACGCGGGCAATTTCCGTGTCCATGGTCTTGGATCCGAATTGGCTTATCAGCGAACATGTCGCATATTCTCGCGCCTTCTTTTCATGGGTGGCAATCCAATGGAGCGCACTTTGCTCCGCCGTCTCATCCTCCCAAGGGTAAGTGATCCGCAGGGGTTTTATTCCGCAACGCCATGGCTTCGGATTAAGCCGTGCCCGGAAGCATTCCTGAATCTTGCACAGCCGTATATAGAGTGGATCCGCGCCAAGTTCTTCCATCGCACGGAGCGTGCTCTCGGCAGTTGGGTCGGCGTGAGCATGGGTGAACAAGTATCGGAGTCCAGCAGCTGTTCGATAGGCCCGAATGCCGCATTGCCGATCCATCCTGATCATTTCCTCGATCTTGGCAAGAGCCTCGGACTCCTGGCGTTCTCTAGGAGAGGGATCTTTATTTCCTAAAATCCCTGCCAGTTTGTATTTGATCGTATCCCAAGCTGGTATTATGGGAAGATCTACGTCAACAAACATGACACTCGCCGTATTAAGGATCTGACAACCGTAGGCATTCAGAGTAACGGCGGCATAGGTCGTTGCATCTTCTCTCTTCCATTCCTCGATAATCTTCTCTCGTATCGGACGATCACCGTATAGATAGTGATCCGGTCGTAGGCCGCTACGGATAATTTTTGCCACAGAAGCAGCTCGTTGTTCACCTCTTTCCTGCGCCTCCTCTACGCTTATATCTGACCATCCCCAGCAGGCGAAGTCCTCCATTACCTTTCCCGCCGACCCCTTTGCCCAATATCTAGGTAGTTTCATAATATCAGATCAGGCTAACCTAATGTTCCGGGCGACTGCCAGCAATTTCCTTTTGGCGGGAGAGAGCTGAAGTCGCATTTGGACCAGAGGATAACAACCCAAACTATGCAGGTCCCATATTAGAAACCAAAAAATCTTCCACCCAATCATATAGAACCTCCGCTAGTTCTTCCCCCGGTATGGTGGGGAGTTAATAAATACATTATTGAGCCAGTCCCAGACCTATCGGACTAGTCAGCAGCCGTGACCCACGGATTGCCCTTTTGACAGCATCTATGATGCGTTCTCGAACTTATTCATTAGTCACTCTCAGAAAGGGCACTGGTGAGTCTAGGGTTAGCGAAATGAGCTACTAATTCGTTATCCTTTGTTTTGAATTTAAACTCATCTTCTTTATTTAGAACTAGGTTTGAACGTTTAACTCGGTAGTGAGTAGTCACCTTCCATAAATGGCTGAAGTAGTGATAACGCGAGTCAGTGCCAAGATACCAGAGTGTGCTTAGACTTCCTCCAGATGTGAACTGACTTAAATGAGATGCTTCAACGATATATCCACGAGGCACTAATGCCGGTATTCCACCAGAACATCCAACAAATGAGGAAGGTAAAATTATCGTCGTAAAGAGGCTTAGAAATAGCAGTAGTGCGCGCATGGATGAAAGAGTTCAGGAAGTGACGCTAAAAACTCCAGCACGCGCAAGGGTTATTGTTCCCCCTCTTCCAGTGAATCAATCTCTTCATTTTGTTGATATACTGCTAGCCCATCAATAACTCTAGGGGTTCGATAATCTCCGATGGCCTCTCCGACGGTAGACAATGGAGTAGTGGTATAACCATTTTTTCCCGGAAACAAAGAAGCCTCTTCAGTTGACAAATTTTGAAACAAAAGGCTTAACGTAGGTAAGGTAGAAAAAGTGATGTTTATTCATCTACTAAGGCGTAAATAGGACTCTGAATGTATCATAAAAAAATTATGATACTTAATCCCTGAAGTCTGACTGGTCTAATCAGTTTTTGCAAAAACTGAACCATTTGAGATGGCTGCTAGAAAATTGCTTTTGGCGAAAGTGCTTTGAAGCCAGATTCGACCCATAGGATAAAAATCCAATCTAAGGCATACCCATATTAAGGACCAAAGAATCTCCCAGTGTATTACATAGAATCTCCTCCAGATATTCCTCCGGCGGAGTGGGGTGTTTCAAATACATTAGCACGCTATCGTTCACACCCACCGGGCCAGCCAGAAGCCATGAGCCATTTGATGGCTCGTATTCGACTCGGTAGTTTGCGATTCGTGGCTGTAGGCATTACACAGAGCTGGCCTTAATCATCCTTCTTCTTGGCGTTTTTCTCAATCCATTCCTTGGCGTTTTCGGCTCCCTGCTCAGCCGCCTTGCGATACCACTTTGCTGCTTCAGTTTTATTCTTTAGGACTCCATCTCCCTTATCGTACATCCAACCCAAATTATTTTGGGCGTCTACATGTCCTTGTTCAGCGGCCTTACTGTACCACTTTACTGCTTCGGTGTTATTTTTAGGGACTCCATCCCCATTGCGACACATCGTACCCAAGTTGTATTGAGCGTAGGCGTATTCTTGTTCAGCGGCCTTACGATACCACTTTACTGCTTCACCCAAATCCTGCGCTACCCCATCACCAAGGGCATACATCAAACCCAAATTGTATTGGCCCTGCATGTATCCTTGTTCAGCAGCCTTACGAAGCCATTTTGCAACTTGGGCATCATCCTGTGGGACTCCTCTGCCCTCATCATACATCAAACTCAAGTTTATTTGGGCATCGACATAACCTTGTTCAGCAGCCTTACGATACCATTTCACGGCTTCGACATCATCCTGTGGGACTCCTTCTCCCTTATCATACATTCCACCCAAATTATTTTGGGCATATATATTCCCTTGTTCAGCGGCCTTGCGATACCACCCTATAGCTTCAGCGAAATCCTGCGCTACTCCATTGCCGAGGGCATACATCACACCCAAGCTATTTTGAGCTTTTGCTTCTCCGGATTCAGCCCGCTCTTGAATTGTTTTGTCAGCCTCAATGGGTTTCTCTTCCCCGCAAGAGGCCAGCACAAAGTAGAGCAATAAAACTAAAAACGTATTCTTCACACCCGATAACTAACAGGCTTCTGGTCAGTGGCCAAAGGTAAACCACCGGGTGTTAGCTTGTGACATTTTGAGCTACGGTTGACACCACTATATGCTTGAGTGGCGGCCATGAAAATTAGTATCATTCACGAACGCACCGAAGAAGAGCCATGAGTAACGACAAAATACAGCGACTAAGAAAAAGGGGGCGTTGGTCGTTCGTCATCAAATATGGCGTAATCGTTTGGGGGGTAGGAAGCTCACTATTGACTAGCGTCACCGCTCCGCTCATCCCGTGGGTTGAATATACCTTCACTCAGCTTCTGGCGATTACTCTACCGACATTTTGCGTATGCGGAATTCTCTTTGGCCTAATCCTGTGGCGCGTGCTTGTTGCAAGCGGCTCGGATACCAATGGTGAACAAGTCGTTGGCGGCATCGGCGGACAACGCCCCTAGTTAGAGAGCTGAGGTCATTTCGTAGATGTGTATGATGATGACGAAGTTTGGCGCCGCGAGGTATTACAATCCGAGAAGGACTTAATAATGCAGAGAAAGAAAGGACGGCTTACCTTCTCGTTCGTGCTAGAGGCCGGCTTTGTGTCACTAGAAGTGGTTTGGCTTTGAAGTCGCCTTTGGACCGCTGCGGAGTGGGGGAGAACGGTTTTTTGTTAGATCACTGAAAATTGGTGATCCGTTTTCGTGATGATTATCGTATTATTTTGAGAGAGATTAGAAGATCAGGCTCTAATTCTGGACGGTGTCATTCTCATCCAAACAAATTAAATCATGAAATCCAGAAACCTAAACCGTCTTCGCCGGTCGCTTTGCCAACTCGCCTCCCTCGGGATCCTCGTGGCCGTGACCTGTTCCTGCTCGACTTCCAGGGAGGTGGGTAGGCTCGGGCCCTTATCGCCTTGAATCGGGTTTGTCTGGGGGCGATTGCCTCGCTTGGGAATGCCTACTTGGGGGGAGGTCACGTGAAGAGCTTTCAGGACAGGCGATTGCCACATAATACTCTTACGGTTTTTGGGAGACGGCAGAGTTTGCTCGTTCAACTCATCCTCTTGCGCTTGGGCTATTCCAAATGCGGCGATCGTTGTGAGGGCAAAAACGAAAGGACGGAAGGAGATATTTATAATTGGGAGATTTTCGGTAAAGACCTTTCACAGAGGAGATTGTCATGTGAAACATGGCTGAGCTCTTTGAAGACACTGACTAGATTGAACACCTTTTTATCGATCCATCAGACCCGTAAGGTTAGCGAATCATGTGTTGGAAATGAAGAATAAACGCATTTTCTCACTCATTCGATATTCCTGAATCAACCCCCATTATAAAGAAATGCCCGGGCGGTGATCCGACCGGGCATTAGTTCGGGATGACTAAGACTTTTCCCTAATCATGGTTTTCAAGATAGTGTTTTTTGAGAGAATTACGAGCAAAGTCATTTTTAAGATCACGCCAAACTAAATGAGCGTGATTGGCATCATTTTGGGTGTTCGCGTATTCAACAATGAAGTCAACACCTTGGATCCGAAAGTAATGGGGCCCATTCCTTTCTAGTGAACCACCCCAAGCAAAATGAAGCTTCTTGCGCTGCGTTGTATTAATTTTTCGTAAACTTTCATTGGTGATTTCGCCACGCTGCATTGAGGCTACTTGAGAGACGATCGCCAAAATTTGCTTCACTTGCTCTCCATTCATTTTGTCTGAAGTCGTGCCCATAATCTCCTGCGCCTTGGCCGTGCTGTCTTGGGCCGTCAAAATCTCTTTAGGAGCCTTTTCTGAAAAAACTGGGGACATGCCAGCCTTGATTAAGTCTTCCGCTAACTTACGGCCTGCATCCTCGATTTCCCCCAGTGGGCGCATTCCTTTTAAAGGACCTTTCTTAAGTTCAGCTGGGTTCGTGCCATAGAATGCAGGCAGACCGACAACCTTTTCACCGAGCAGCGAAAAATTGAGCGAAAGATGATGACCCTCAAATCGCCATCCCCATGGTTTAGTCGGGGAGGGGGATCCAAAAATAGCAATGTTATATTTCTCGGTATTGCGCACTTTAGGGTCGCCCCCACGGCTCCGGAGGATCTCCTCGAGAGTCATGATTTGAGTCGCCGTCATAAGACCTTTCTGGGTCAATCCTGTTCCAAGAAGACCAAATGCAAGGTGCTGTTGGTGTGGCTTTAAAGCGTCAAAACGCACTCCTTCGCGATCCATCGGGATAAAGTGCCAGTTTTCACGTTCCTTGTCCTTGAACTCGAAGGAAGCTGCTTTGCGCTGCGCTCCATCGAGACTAGCTAGGAAAACGGTGGCCGCTTCATTCATTTCAGCAGCAGCCGGATTATGATTATGGCCTTCGTGAGCAAAGACCGCTGTTGTCAACGTTGCTAGGATAGTTGGGAATCTCATACCCCAAGAATACTGCGCGCGACCGTGAAATAAATCACCATTCCTGAAACATCTACAATTGTTGTGATAGCAGGAGCTGCAATCACCGCTGGATCAATCCTTACAGCCCTCGCGCCGATTGGCAAAAGAGCGCCAATAAGAGTTGATGTTGCGACTTGCGCACCCAATGCGATTGCGACCGTGCTCCCGAATTGTGTGAAGTTAGTCCCGCTGGGCAAAGTGAATTGAAGAGCGGGTGGGGCAAAGACGGCGAACAGACCAATCAAGAAGGCCAAAAGACCACCCAGTAGAAGCCCCAGTCGTAATTCCTTCCAAGCGACTTTCATCGTGTCCTCAGGGTCCAATTCCCCGAGCGCCATAGCCCGGATCACCATTGTAGAAGCTTGCCCTCCAGTATTACCACCAGCGGCTACTACCATCGGTAAAAAAAGCGCTAGGAGATAGATTTCAGTCAATGTCTGCTCAAATCGCATCATCACAAAGCCGGATAGAATTGCGAGAAAAGCCAGAATAACGAGCCACCCGCATCGTCTTTTGAAATGGGACTTAATAGAGGTGTTCAGGTAAGTTTCCTCTGACTGATCACCAGAAATACCAGCACCTTTTTCAATATCTTCGGTGGATTCTTCTTCGAGAATTTCGAAAGCATCATCAGCTGTAATCACTCCCAGCAAGCGGTTTGATTCATCTACCACAGGCAAAATGAGCATGTCGTAGCGAGAGATCATTTGAGCGGCGTCTTCTTGATCAGCCGTCGCGAGTATCGAATGTTCAACATCCTGGACCAGTGATTGCACTGACACATTCCAAGCGTTGAAAGCAAGGTCTCGAAGCCGGATCTTGCCAACCAATTTCCCTTCATCATTGACCACGAAAATCCGGGCAAGAGTCATCGTAGATTCTTGATCACCCCGGAGATGCTCGATGGCATCTTTCACCGTCATGTGTGCACCAATCTTCCCAATATGAGTGGTCATGCGACCGCCAGCCGTTTCCTCATCATAACGAAGGAGGGTCCGAGTATCCTCCTGTTTATCCTCGTCAAGAAGCTCAAGAAAATCCCGACGTTTTGAATCACTGACATCCTGAAGAATATCAACCCGATCATCATCTGGAAGAGAATCCAGAATCTCGCGTTGCTCTGCAGGCTCAAAGGAATCGAGGGTTTTCTCGACGAGGGTGTCGGGAAGTTCGGCGAGGATTTCTGAAAATTTCTCCGCGCCTAGAATCTCCGTTAAAAACTCGCGGCCATCTTGATCAATATCTTCAAAAAGCTCAGCGAGATCAGCATAATGCAAATCTTCACAAAGCTGAAGAACCTCCGAGCCATCACGATTTGCGATAGCTTCTTCAGCTCGCTCAAGAATCTTTGCCAGTTCCTCGGACACATGAAGAGTGTGCCGGAAGTTCTTGAGACCGGAAAGCGCCATCTGGTTGAATCACAGATCTTCAAAAGAAAATCAACCAGCAATGAATCAACTGGTGCGTGGTTAAAGGCTGAGGTCTAGAACCGGCTCTTCATTTTAGGTCCTATTTAAACCTAAATTAAGGAAGTATTCCCGGTTACCCCATATCGCTTGGGCTCAAAGTCTAACTTCACACAATATATGTAATGCTGACTTATCGATTTGACTGTAATAGATGACGCCTCGCCCCAACCCCTCCCTCAAGTCATCTCATCCTAAAGGACGAACGGATCAAACCGCCATAATCACTGCGTTTGCAGCCGCGTAATCCTTAGAGTGCGTCAAGCTCACCATAACCTGGGCAGCGTTCACCTCCTTAGCTTTCAGCGCAGCCGCGCCTCTTAACTGAACTTCTGGCTCACCACTCGACTTTCTTAGAATTTCCATATCAAGCCAACCCACATCCTTACCAATCCCAGTCCCAAAAGCCTTCGAGATCGCTTCTTTCGCTGCGAATCTTGCCGCATAGTGCATCTCTGGCATCTTTTGCCGGTCGCAGTAGTCCCGCTCCCTCTCAGTAAAGATCCGCGCGAGGAACCTCACACCAAACTCATCCATCGACGAGCGAATCCGGGAAACCTCCACAACATCAATGCCGATTCCAACTAAACTCATCTTATTGAGCGGTCGGTCGGATATTCCTGCATAGCAGTCTTCATTTCCTTTACCGCAGATCTGAGCCCAACAAAAAGAGCCCTAGAAATCAAGGTGTGCCCAACGTTGAACTCTTTTAAGTTTTTTACAGAAAAAAGATCTTTAATGTTTTCCAAATGAATCCCATGTCCAGCATTTACTTGCAATCCTAACGAACTCCCTAGGTCTGCACCAGATTGCAAGCGCCTAATTTCGGATTCGTGTTCCTTGCCAGTGGTTAAGGCAAATGTTCCGGTGTGTAATTCGATCATTTCTGCCCCGATATCTGCTGCCGCTTGAATCTGAGCCCTTTCTGAGTCAATGAACAAACTCACCTGAATGCCTAAACTCTGGAGTTTAGCGACAGTTTGGCGCAAAGACTCCTGATTTGCGATCACATCAAGCCCCCCCTCAGTCGTAACCTCCTCACGTTTCTCGGGAACCAAGCAGGCAAAGTCCGGTTTCAAATCGCAAGCAAAAGCCACCATCTCCGCAGTATTTGCCAGTTCAAGATTTAAGGGTAAATCAATTTCCCGTCTAACCAATCGCGCATCGTCATCCTGCATGTGACGACGATCCTCACGGACGTGCACGGTGATTGAATCAGCTCCACCAGCTTTCGCCTCGAGTGCCGCCTCCAAAATCGAGGGCTCAAGGATTGGAGCATCTGGATTCATGGCGTATCGTGCCTGCCGAAGCGTGGCGACGTGATCGATATTTACCCCGAGAAGAAGCGACATTTTCTTAGGACGTTAATGTTTAAAGTGCCTATACCCGGTAAATACCATAGCAATACCAGCAGCATCAGCCGCTGCGATCACTTCCTTATCCCGTATTGACCCCCCGGGCTGAATGCAAGCAGTAGCGCCGGCCTTGATCGCGGCGTCCAGACCGTCAGCAAACGGGAAAAGAGCGTCAGAGGCAATGATACTGCCCTTTAGAGAGAGCCCAGCTTCTTCAGCCTTCCAGACAGCAATCCTAGAAGAATCAACACGGCTCATTTGACCAGCGCCGATCCCAAGGGTCCGATCTCCTGAACTAAAAACAATCGCATTGGACTTCACGTGCTTAACGACACGCCAACCGAATCTCATCGCGGTCATTTCTGCCTCAGTTGGTGGACGTTTCGTCACAACTTTGGCCTCTAAGTCTTCTAGCCCCATAACGGCGTGGTCCTTATCCATCACCATTAAGCCACCAGGTGCAGGCCGAACAACCGCATCTCTCCGGAATTTTTCATAACCAGGCTCTACCTTCATGAGGCGTAAATTCTTTTTCTTCTGAAGGATTGCACGCGCTTCAGGCTCGTAATCAGGCGCAATTATAACGTCCGTGAAAATCTCCGAAATGACCCTTGCTAAATCTTCGTTGATCGGGCGATTACAGACGATCACCCCGCCAAACGGAGCCGAACGATCAGTTTCGAAAGCTTTCTGCCAAGCGACCCGAAGATCCTCATCTTGACCCACTCCACAAGGATTAGTGTGTTTGAGAATTCCGACAGTTGCGCGTTTGTAGTCCAAAATAAGATCGGTTGCGGCTTCAATATCGAGAATGTTAGTGTAACTCAGTTCTTTCCCCTGCAATTGAGTAAAACATTCGTTAAAATCACCATAAAGTCGGGCTTTTTGGTGAGGGTTGTCCCCATAGCGAAGATCACTCACTAGCGGAAGATTAACTGAAAAACTGCAAGCAGTCCCTTGGTCACACTGGCCTAAATAGTTGGAGATGGCACTATCATAAGCCGAGGTTCGGCGAAAGACCTTAATCGCTAGCTCCTCTCGGAGCCGGAGGGTCGTATCACCATCATGCGCTTCCATTTCCTCCAAAACCCTTCGGTAGTCAGCAGGATCTGTTAGCACGGTAACCGCAGAATAATTCTTGGAAGCACTGCGTAACATCGAAGGCCCGCCGATATCAATATTTTCAATCGCTTCAGTTAACGACACATCCTCTTTGGCTATAGTTTGCTCAAAAGGGTAGAGATTCACAACGACGAGATCGATGGTTGGAATGTCATTCTTTTTACCTTGGGCAACATGGTCGTCCGAATCCCGCCTCTGAAGTAATCCGCCGTGGATCTTCGGGTGGAGAGTTTTGAGCCGCCCCTCGAAAAGCTCGGGAGCACCCGTGTATTCAGCAACATCAATAACCGGGAGCCCACTCTCCCGGAGAGCCTTGGCTGTCCCGCCCGTCGAAAGGAGCTCAATACCGAACCCCTCATGAAGAGTTTTAGCAAAATCAACCAATCCGGACTTATCGGAAACCGAGAGGAGCGCGCGTGCAATCGCCATAAATTTAAGTGTGTTTAGAGTCGAATTGACCCCCACGAGGGCTAGGCTACCTCACGCCTCCGGGCAAGGGTAATATGGAACCATAAATGTGAATAACAATTCACACTCCCCCGCTTTTCAGGCGAAATTTGCGTTCCCCTTTTCAATTTCAATCACTAAAATTTGCGTGAGCAATGGATGAAGCAGAGAGTATCGAGGAAATCATGCGGCGGGTCAGACGACTTGAAATCCGAGCGCGGCGCCTTGCCCAGGAGGTTTTCTCAGGAGATTATCACTCCTCATTTCGAGGACAGGGCCTTGATTTCGATGAATTCCGCGAATACCAACCGGGGGATGAAATCCGGTTTATTGACTGGAATGTCACCGCCCGTATGGAAACCCCCTTCATTCGAAAATTCCGTGAAGAACGAGAGCTTTCAGTGATCCTCGCGGTGGACATTTCCGGCTCCACCGAATATGGCAGCGATTATCTGAGCAAGCGAGAACGTGCCGCCGAAATCGCAGCGCTCCTTGGATTTAGCGCCCGGTATAACGGAGATAAAGTCGGGCTTCTTCTTTTTGCGGAAGAGCCAGTTCTCTACCTACCTCCAGGGAAAGGAGGACGCTCCGTGCTCCGAGCAGTAAGAGAGATCTTGACGGCCAAACCTTCCAAACCAGGAACTTCAATCGCCGAAGCTTCCAAGTTCCTTCTTAGGACCCTCAAACGGAAGGGGCTGATCTTTTTCATTTCGGACTTTGTGGATTGGGGGTTCGAACGACCCTTGGGATGCCTTGCGCGTCAACATGACGTCATCGCACTTCCTATTTTCGACCCTCTTGAAAAAAGGATTCCCGACGTCGGCAAAGTTTACCTACGCGATCCTGAAAGTGGCCATGAAATATTAGTAAATACCTCAAACAGCAACACGCGTATGGGACTCTCAAAACTTTCCAAAAGGTATCGCGAAGGACTCGCCTCGTTCTTTAAGAAACATGGGATTGATAGCGCTCAAATTTCTACCAAAGATGATTATATCGCCGATCTTCATAAACTCTTTCAGCGCCGAGTGCTTCGGAGACGATAATTATGGATCCTGATAATCCACCTACCCTTCAGCACGGCATCCCAGATCCCGAAAGCTACCTTCCAGAGACTCCGGATTGGTTTCTGTGGTTTCTAATTTCAGGTGTGATCCTCACAATCCTCGCGATTTGGTGGCTAATTCGTCTTCTATTTGCGGGACCTAAGAAAACAAAAACAATCTCAAACCTCGATTTTTTCACACCCGCGATGAGCATTCTCACCTCGCTTGAATCGCAAGCTGACAAGAGATTAATTTCGGAAATCGCAGCGGAGGCGTCATTGGCAATCCGAACCTACTTGGCCGGAGCTCAGGCAGAACCTGCACTTTACGAAACAGTCGAAGAATTTGAAGCCCGCCAAACCACACTACCGGCTGATGCCAACCATGTTCTTAACCGTTTGAACGACGCCAAGTATGATAAGTCTAAAATCGACCAAACCCTTTCCTTAAAGATGATTGAGGAGTCACGAGTCTGTCTCACAATGCTTCGCCGACTCACTCCAACTAAAGAGATAGAAAATGATCACTTGCCAATTTTACCCGAGACCAAATCAGCGGGATGGATCCAACGGACTTTCGCCAGACGGACTTTAGCAGCCTTTCCTTTTGGTATGATCCTTGCTCTCGGAGGCTTAATGGGAAGCACCTACAAAAAGCGCGGAGCAGGTGCTGAAATCGAAGGAAACGCTTTAGTCTGGATTGGACTCTCGATCAGTGCCGTAGCCCTTATCACCTTTCTTCTTGTCCGTCCTTCGCAGAAATCATCATGAGTTTTTTGGATAATTATGATTTCGCGGAACCATGGTGGCTTTTGCTTCTTCTAGCCGTCCCCATGCTCATGTTTCTCGGCTATCGTCAAGGCGCTCGCAGTTGGCTTATCTATCCAACCTTGCGAGTATTAAGCACACTGGGACTCAAGCCTAAAGACCGACCCTTTCAGTTCGCACCCTTAATTCTCCCGCTCATGCTAATCCCTGCGATTATCGGACTTGCCCGGCCACAAGAAACTAGAAGCCGGACTTCGCGGACCGCGAGCGGAATTGATATCATTATCGCGCTTGATGTTTCCTACTCAATGTCGACTGCTGATTTTTACGAATCTGACAAAGGCATGCGGCGCCCCCAACTCAGGATTAATGCAGCTAAAAAGATTATTACCGAATTCATCGATCGCCGACCTGATGATCGAATCGGAATTGTAAGCTTCGCGGCACGCCCTTACACGGTTGCACCAATCACCCTCGATCATCAAATTCTTGAATACACCTTACGCGACGTCGCCCTAGTGAAGGATCGAACCGAGGGTGGCACAGCTATCGGCAGCGCCATCGTAGCCGCAGGTGATCGACTAGAAACGCTTGCCCGGGATACAGACAAAGGTGACCCCAAAAGTAAAAGCAAAGTCATTGTCCTCGTTACCGATGGCGCCAGCAACTCGGGGCAACTCAGTCCGGTTGAGGCGGCGGGCTTAGTAGCCGAACTCGGTATTAAAGTTTACCCGGTAGGAATTGGAACTCCCCAAGGTCGGATTCGAGGGGTTAATACCGGACAAGAATTTGACACTGAAACTCTTAAGGAAATCGCTAAAATCACGAAAGGAGATTACTATCGAGCGCGCGACTATTTAGGCCTCAGAGAAGCTTTCAAGAGCATCGACGACCTTGAAAAAATCGAAGTCGAACGTAAGAGCTGGACGATAAGGAAAGAGCTCTACTTCTGGTTTGTCGGGGCGTCGGGCCTTTTGATTTTAGGCTACCTTTTTACTTCAGCACTCAACCCACCATCGATGCCATGAATTTTGCAAAACCTGAATGGCTTCTTTGCTTAACCGCCCTCCCCTTGATTGGCTTCATGGCTTGGCTCTCTTGGAAGAAGCGTCGCTATCGCTGGAAGAGAATGGTGGCAGATCGTTTACAAGGCCGCCTCAGCCATACCCGCCCGCCATGGGTTCACTTCACCTCACTGGGTCTCGCTTTAGGAGGGATGGCTGGGTTGATTATTGCAGTCGCCCAGCCAGAATCTGGCGAGGAATGGATTGAAGTAGAAAATGAAGGACGAAACATTCTCTTTTGTGTGGATATATCACGCAGCATGCTAGCCCGCGATATGGAGCCTAATCGACTACTAGCATCTAGGGCTGCAGCTCTAGAAATCCTAGAAAAGTTTCCTAACGATCGAGTTGGCGTTCTTTTGTTTTCTGGGGAAACACTTGTTCAATCTCCACTTACGATCGATCACAGTTTTGTGGAACAAACTTTGGCTCAACTGGACCCCAATGACATCCCAGTGGGAGGCTCCAACCTTACCACAGCTATTGATTCCGGAACACGACTCCTGAGGGAAACGGGTCAACAAAGCAACATCATGGTGGTATTTAGCGATGGTGAAAAATCCTCTGAAGGACTTGAAGAAGCTGCCGCCGCTGCCACCAGAGAAGGCATCTTCATTTACGCAATCGGAATGGGATCCACAGAGGGTTCCTTCATACCTGATCCTCGGGAAAGTGATGGGAATTTTCGAGACCGATCCGGGAATGTCGTTTTTTCCAAGCTCAACGAAGAAGCTCTACAAGTGATAGCCGAAGAAACTGATGGATATTACTCCAAAGGAATGGGCGCCGGCTTCATTAACAAATTAGATTCGGCACTTTCTGAAATGGATCGCTTCCGAGAGGAAGGAAAACACCAACGAGTTGCTAAACCTGCTCATCGGTGGTTTCTTTTTAGCGGACTGCTTCTCATCATGACTTCTATTTTCATCAAGTGCCTTCCTTTAGCTCCGATCATTGCTCTCGTAGTATGTAGTCTCGCCACCCCACAGGCTGAAGCAAGCTTGGTGGAAGACGGCATCGCTGCCCTCAAAGCAGGTGAAACAACCACAGCTCAACAGTTGTTCAGCGAAGCAGCCAAAGATAGTTCAGGTGACCATGCGGCAAGCCTACATCTCGCATCCGGATCAGCAGCATCAAGAGCGCAAGATTGGCCTACTGCGGTCACTTCATTTAGCTCAGCACTTTCGGCTGAAGATTCTGAAATTCTCCAGCAAGCCCATTATGCTCTCGCAACTTCCTTATTTTATCTAGGTGCGTCAAAAACCATGGAAGAGAAAGTGAAAGCTTGGGAAGGTTCGATTGAGCACTTTAAAGCCTCTTTAGAAATCCAACCCCAAAACGCAGCCTCGAGAGAAAACCTACAATCCGTAGAGAAGCAATTAGCCGAACTCCAAAAAGAAAAGGAAAAAAAGGAGGAAGAAAAAAACCAGGAAAAGGAAGACGAAGACAATCAAGATTCAGAAAAAAACGACTCTCAAGAAGAAGCTCAAAATGGCTCTGATTCGGAAGACACATCAGAAGAGTCAAAGGACGAGCAATCAAATGAAAATCCGGACCAAACGAAGAAAGATGACCCCTCCGAAGAAAATGGCGATAACAACAATCCCAAGCAATCTAAAGAGGGTGAGAGTAAAAATGATGAACAATCTGAAAAATCAAAACCTAACGACGAGCTATCGAATCAAAACGAAAATCAAAGCAATGAGGGAGAAGCTAAACAGGGCAATGAAAACAAAGCACAAGCAGAGAATCCCAACCTAAAAGATGATCCTAATGCTCCGGAAAATGAAACGCCCCGCGAAAGAGCTCGGCGGCTCCTAAAGCAATATTCCGACTTTGGGGGAAAGGCTCCACGAAGGATACGGAGACCCTACAATCGAAGCCCACACGATTGGTAATTTACGAAACGACCATCGTGAGATTTTTCGTAATCATTTCATTTCTAATTCTTACAGGAGGCCGCAACCTCTTAGCTAAGGATTCCCCGGCGATCGAGACAAAGCTCGATAGTTCGATTATTGTAGTTGGGGAAAAAACCTACCTGACGGTATGGGTCGAGAATCTGACGCTAATCGATTGGCCAACCAGCCCAAAAGCGGCCCCTCTTGCTTTAAAGCGAGAAACGCAACGCCGATATCAAATTAATGGAAGAATTCGTGAAGGCTTCCGTTATTTAGTTTCAGCTTTCGAGCCAGGGATTTACAAGATCCCCCCCTTTGAACTCCAAACTAACTCCGGAGTGATTCGCTCAAAAACCCATACTCTTCGAGTGGCACCAATCAATAGCCTCGAAACTCATGGCATAAAAATCAATGGAGAAGTCACTCCGTATCTGACCGGTGTTTTCCTTGAGAAGACCAACCCTTACTTAGGTGAAACACAGGACGTCGAAGCTAAGCTATATCTTTCCCAAGCAGCACCTCACTTACTTCGGTTATCAGATGGGAACGTCATTAACCTCAAAAAGGATGGGCTTGCAGCATGGCGCTTCACTACGACGACTGAACCTACTGGATATCTTGATTATGATGGCCATCAATTCGCGGTATACACCTACCTTAGCTCAATCAATGCGCTTCAGGACGGACCTCTTGTTCTTGGACCTGGGTCGACTAACGCTACCTTACTTCGTCGCCAAGTGGTTCGCGGAGGCTTCGCCACCCGTTCCTTTACCACAAAGATCGACTTCCCTTCTGTTGAGCTAAATGTCCGGCCTCTTCCTGAAGGAGCGCCATCCGGTTTTGGTGGAGCCGTAGGAACATTTTCGATTGAGGTTCGCCCCCTCAGTCTTGAACTCGAGCTCGGCGGATCACTCACCGTCGAAACACGCATCACAGGTTCGGGAAATATCGATCAATTCCCTGGACCTCAATTAGTTGACCTGAACAAAGATTGGAAACAATTTGAAATAATGGCTAAGCCGAGCGGCGGGGAACGCCGTTCAAGTTCAGGGACCGCTGAGTTCTCGCATGTCCTAAGACCTCTAAAAAAAATTGAGGCTCTTCCCCCTTATCGCTTCATTTACTTCGATCCATTGCTCGAAAATTACGAGCAAAAGGAATCTCTTCCTATTCCGATAAAAATCACCGGAGAACTTCCTTCCCCAGAATCCCTTGGAGAAGCTCTGGAGTTCCTCCCCCCTAGCGAACGTCCGCTAAAAGTTTTCAGGAAATCATCCCCCCTGAGCAAGTGGGCGTGGCAAATCATCCCTGCTCTAATTACCTGCTCAATTCTTGGAATTGCATTCCGGAACAGGCTCAAAGCTCGCCATATCGCGTTAGCGCCTCGTAGGGAGTTTGAAGACGAGCTGAAAGAAGTGACTTCAGCGAGCAATGACCGTGTAACCTTCTTTCGAGAAGCGGCCCGGTTTGCTACGGAGCACGACGCAGCTGAGGGGCTCGAGGAGGTTTTCAAAATACGGGATGAGATCTGCTTTCGGCAGGACCCAAAACCGGAACCCCTTGAACCAAGCGAAAAAAAGCGAGTCTTGAGGCTCCTTAGGACCTTGTCTCCGCTCTTAATATTTTTAATCTCTATAGGCTCCTTGATTCAAACTAGTAAGGCAATTGACCATTCTCCCGAGGAAGCCAAAGCCGACATTCTTGCATCAATGGAAACAGCAGCAGCAAGAGAGCATCTTCATAACCTAGCGATTTGTGAGCTGAAGTTAGAAAACTATGGCGAAGCTTCATTATGGGCCCATCGTTATCAATTGCATGGTGGTGACAGCTCCAAACTAATGAGCGAATTACCAGGATCTCACGCTCGTTCGCCAGAGGGGACTGAATGGCTATCGTTTCTACCCAAATGGATTTATTTTCAAATCTTAATCATGGGGATTTGGTCACTTGTCATCGCTATTCTGACAGCTTGGAACATCTTTGGAAATAAGCGCAAACCTCTCCTCGTCACTTTCTCCGTTTTCACAGGTTTGGGATTCGTAATTGGAATCACCGGGATGAAACTCTATCCTCTAGGAGTAAGCTTCGAGCCCCTGAGTGAATTATCAATCGTGACAGAAAAGACGGCGCTGAAAAGCCAACCCTTTGAGGGAGGCTCTATAATTCGGGAGAACGTGATAGGGAGCCTGTGTCGAGTCAAAGCGACTCGAGCAGGATGGTCTATGATTAAGCTCCCTGGAGGCAGCACTGGCTGGATCAGGAAGGCCGAAGTCTCACCCATTTTAGAGTAACTCGATAAGATCAATTCATTCGCACCTCTTAAATTTCTAGGAGGTGGAAACGCCTGCTTTCTTTTGCTTCTTGCGGGCCTTGGCTTTGAAAGAAACCGCCTTCGCGTCCTTTTTAACCTTCGCTGTAACGTGCTGGTCCTCCTTGACAGAACCTGAAAGAATGGCCTCAGCAAGCGGATCTTCAAGCAATTGTTCAACCGCCCGGCGCATTGGGCGAGCTCCATAGTCAGGATCGTAGCCCTCGGTGACGATGAGGTCGCGCGCGGATTCCTCGAGCACCAGATCGATCTGCTTATCAGCAAGGCGCTTTACCAATTTCGCAACCTCTAGATCGACAATCACGTTAAGACTCTCTTTCTCAAGCATCCGGAACACCACGAGTTCATCAAGTCGATTCAGGAATTCAGGCCGGAAATGCTTTTTAGCAACGGAATCTATTTTGGCCTTCATGCCTTCGAAGTCCGCCTCATCCTCCGCCATTGCATTGAAACCCAATGTCGTTTGGCGTTTGATACTTTCAGCTCCGACATTCGAGGTCAGAATAATGATCGTGTTCCGAAAATCGATTTTACGACCGAAGCTATCCGTAATCATTCCCTCCTCCAAAATTTGAAGCAGAAGATTCATGACGTCCGGGTGGGCTTTTTCAACTTCGTCAAAAAGAATAACTGAATACGGACGGCGCCTTACCGCTTCAGAGAGCTGACCGCCCTCTTCATATCCAACATACCCCGGGGGCGAACCGATGAGACGACTTGCGCTAAACTTCTCCATGTATTCCGACATATCGATCTGAATCAGCGACTCCGGATCACCGAACATAAAGTTGGCAAGATTTCTAGCAAGGTAGGTCTTCCCCACTCCAGTTGGCCCAAGGAAAAGAAATGAACCTATCGGGCGACGCGGATCCTTAAGATCAGCACGCGATCGCCGAAGGGCCTTAGAGATTGCCACAACAGCCTCATTCTGCCCAATAACAGTCTCCCTGAGATTCTCTTCCATTTTTAACAGCTTAGCTGCTTCCTTCTGCTCCATACGTTGGAGCGGAACACCAGTCCACTTCGAGACCACCGACATAATATCATCCTCATCGATATCAACGACCTTCTCTTCGCTTTCACCACGCCAACCTTCGATCTTATCATCGAGCACCTTTCGAGTTGTCTTTTCTTCGTCACGAAGAGCTGCAGCTTTTTCAAAATCTTGATCGTTAATAGCAGCTACCTTCTCATCGTTAATCTCCGCGATGCGCACCTCCAACTCCTTGAGTCCGATCGGACGCGTCATAGTTTGAATTCGGGCACGGGCTCCGGCTTCGTCCACTACATCGATAGCCTTATCGGGCAGAAAGCGGCTTGTAAGATAACGAGATGTCAACTTCACCGATGCCTCAAGAGCTTCCTCAGAGTAGCGCACCTTGTGATGGCTCTCATACTTCTCACGAAGGCCTTTCATAATTTCTATAGCATCATCAATTGAGGGTTCATTTACCTTAACTTGCTGAAAACGACGCTCTAAAGCGGAGTCCTTTTCAATGTGCTTTCTAAATTCATTAAGAGTGGTGGCACCGATGCATTGCAACTCAGCGCGGCTCAAGGCGGGCTTTATAATATTCGAAGCATCCATAGCTCCCTCAGCCGAACCCGCACCAACAATGGTATGCAGTTCATCAATGAAGAGCACAACGTTCTTCACTTTGCGGATCTCGTCCATGACAGCCTTTATACGCTCCTCAAACTGGCCGCGGTATTTTGTGCCAGCAACCATCAAAGCGAGATCAAGAGTGACCACCTTTTTGTCTCGGAGTATCTCAGGCACATCACCAGCCGCAATCTCTTGCGCAAGTCCTTCGACAATTGCAGTTTTACCCACTCCTGCCTCTCCGACTAATACCGGGTTGTTTTTTGTACGACGACAGAGAATTTGAATCACCCGTTCAATTTCAGAGGCGCGTCCAATCACTGGATCTAGATCACCCGATTGCGCAAGCTTAGTGAGATCACGACCAAACGCTTTTAAAGCCGGAGTCTTAGCTTTTCCTTCGGCATCCTCACCATTTTCCATTTCGATTTCATCATCATCGAAATCGAATTCGTCATCGGATTCTTCGGCTGCGAAGTTAGGATCAATCTCCGCGAGCACCTCATTGCGCGTCGTTTGAAGATCCACGCTTAAACTGGTAAGGACCCGCGCCGCCATTCCCTCACCTTCGCGAAGCAGCCCCAGAAGAATGTGCTCGGTTCCAACATAAGAATGATTGAGCTGCTTGGCCTCCTTATTTGCAAGAGCCAGCACCTTCTTTACACGGGGTGTGTAAGGAATATTGGTTGAACTCTTGGTATCCGGACCAGTCCCAACCTCTTTCTCTACCTCCATGCGGACTGATTCAAGGTCGAGCCCCATGCGCTGAAGAACGCTAACAGCGACACCCTGGCCTAATTTAATGAGGCCAAGGAGCACGTGCTCGGTCCCAATATAATTATGATTGAATCGGTCAGCTTCCTTTCGAGCTAGAGCCAGCACCTGCTGTGCGCGTGGTGTAAAATTATTCATAGAATTGTTAGGATGGAGTGGAACTTTCTTTACTTTTCTTTCCCTGATAAATCAATAGCAGGTGATAACGATGATTGCAACTGCTCGCGAATCATTTGAGCCCGGATAACATCACGGGTCTCTGGTTCAAGTTTACGCCCTGCTCGCCATTGAAGATGGGCAGGTTGAGTCTCCATGAAGAGACGGTCACAACTCTCAACTAAGTCTGACGGGAGCAGCGTCAGATCAGCACCCAAGCGGAGCATGGAGAGATGATTAAGAGCCTCTTTTGAAGTAATGATATGAGCGTATGAGAGATTGCCTGCAGCGCGACCTATTCGATCCCTCACCATTATCGAATCTTCAGTCATAAGCTTTTCCCGGGCCTGCAGTTCATATTGCGCCACGTCGCCTATCACTCTGGTTAGACGGTCGAGAATATCTTCTTCGCTCTCACCGAGGGTCGATTGATTTGAAATTTGATAAAGATTCCCAAGCGACTCGGTTCCCTCTCCATATAACCCACGAACAGCTAAACCAAGTTTATTGATTCCCTTTAACACTGGGCCAATTTGATCACTCAAAACCAATCCAGGCAGGTGAAGCATCGATGATGCCCGCATACCAGTCCCTAAATTGGTCGGGCAAGCTGTGAGGTATCCAAGCGTTGGGTCGATAGCGAAGTCGACCATCTTTTCAAGGCGCTGATCAACTGAATGGGCCAACTTGAAGGCTTCTTTTAATTGAAGGCTAGGACGAATTGCTTGAATCCGCAAATGGTCCTCCTCGTTAATCATGAGACTCAGGGTCTGCTTACGATTTACCACCGAACCGCTCCCCTCACTCCGAGCAGCCTGCTCCCGACTGATCAGGTGGCGTTCGACGAGGACTTGCTTCTGAAGAGGATCCAAATCACAAAGCTCATGGGAAAATCCATCTTTCATGCCAGGAACCGATTCTACTTTTTCTCGCAAAAATGAATATACACCTTCGCGATCTTTCTTCCGAGACCATCCGGGAAATGGAGATTTGGCGAGGTTGCGCGCAAGGCGGACTCGGCTAGTCAGCACCACTGATGTTTCTGCTCCGTGCCCCATCATCCAATCTGCGGGATGCCGCAGGAGTGTCGCAAATCGCATCATAGCTCGACCACCCCTTTCTTCTCTTCAACTTTAGAAATTTTATCCCGAAGCATTGCAGCTTCTTCAAACCGCTCATCTTCGATTGCGCTTTCCAACTTGTCAGTCAAACACGCGAGCTCTGACTTCAAGGCCTGTTTCATGGCAACTCCTTCAGGCAAATACCCCTTATGGACACCTCCCTTATGCATCGAAGGCAGACGCTCCGCGAGCTCACGATAAAAAACTTGATAGCATTCAGGACAGCCGAGCCGGCCGACTTTTCGGAAATCATCTAAAGAAAACCCGCAAGAACTACAATCCTCCTGATTTAGCTCAGACACGATATCTTGCACCTTGGTTTGTGGTGGTGAATTCCCAAGCAAATCACTACCCATTAAAAGATCATCCACATTGGTGATCCCCTTTTTCTGAGCGCAAGCTTCGCAAAGGACAAACTTCTTAAGTTTACCCTCAGTCACTTGGGTGTAAAACACCGTAGCCTTTTCTTGGCATGAGTCGCATTTCATCAACATTTAGAAGGTAACGATTCAACTACTAATGGCTACCGAAAATTCTACGTTTTCGCTCTAACATTTGCTAATTGGGAAGATAACGCATCAATCCCCATCACTGAGGAACTTTCTTCCAACTTCTCTATTTTCATTTCTTGCGACTATTCTCCCACGCATTAGAGTCAGGGCATTATGAAAACAGCACAATTTTTAAAAGAGATGTTCGGGCTTGAGGGCAAGACTGCCGTCGTGATTGGGGGCACTGGAGAGCTTTGTTCCTGTATGGCACTCGGACTTGCTAAGGCTGGAGCAGAAGTCGTTTTAGTGGGGCGAAATGAGGAAAAGGCAAACGAACGGCTCAAGATCATCGAGGAAGCAGGCGGGAAGGGATATTTTGCGTTAGCAGACGCCAGCGATCGCCAATCACTCAATGAGCTCCTAAACTCAGTGGTAGAACAATCTGGCAAAGTCGACATCCTTGTAAACGGCGCGGGAATCAACTCCCCAAGCCCATTCGTCGAAATTACAGATGACGAAGCCCTCAAAATTTTAGACGTTAACCTAGTGGGTGTCATGCGCGCCTGCCAAGTCTTTGGAAATTACTTTCTGAGCCGCGATGTGCAGGCCTCGATCATTAATTTAGGGTCGATTTCTGGCCTAAACCCGCTCTCACGCGTCTTCACCTATTCTGCCTCTAAGGCAGCCGTCCACAACCTTACCCGTAATATTGCGCGCGAATGGGCGGATCGGGACATCCGGGTGAACACGTTGGTACCTGGATTTTTCCCTGCAGAACAGAATCGCAAGGTCCTCGACGAAGTTCGGGTTGCTGAAATCTTACGTCACACTCCAGCTTCAAGATTCGGAAATCCTCAAGAATTGATGGGAGCAACCCTGCTTTTGGCATCCAATCGGGCCGGCGGGTTCATCACAGGCACCGAAATTGTCGTCGATGGTGGATTCAACTCGATGACGATCTAGTCTTGGATTTGAATAATGGTTTCCCCTTTTCGCATATAGCGAAGGGGATCCCGGGCCCGCCCCTGCAAATAGCTCGGGTTTTCCTCAAGAGCGCGAGCCTCGGCAGCTAGTTGTTGGATATGCCTCTCAAGCCGCCTTTCCTCTTCTTGAGTCTTGACCAGTTCTAATTCGATTTCCTTTAAAAGGTGATACTGAGGGAGCGCTGGAATCGCGACAGCGCAACAAGCTGCTAAGACAAAGAACCAGAACAGGACTACGGTCGGCTTTCCAAAGAAACCTCGTCCACCACGAGCTTCGGAAAACTCAGGTGAACGGTCGGTTGCGACTCGGAAATAGCGGCCCATCACTTCTAAATTACCCAAAGTTCGATACTAAGGAAGTCTAAACAAAAAAAACTGCAGGCAAAACCTGCAGTTTTTGATATTTTTAGAAGATTCCAGCTCTTAGGAACCGCCATATATCGCGTTATTACCAAGTGCCTCTTCGATTCGAAGGAGTTGATTATACTTGGCGATCCTATCAGACCGACTCATTGAACCTGTCTTGATTTGGCCTGCGTTGGTTGCAACAGCGAGATGGGCAATCGTGCTATCTTCAGTTTCTCCCGATCGATGGGAAATCACTGAATTATATCCATGAATCTTACCCAGCTCAATGGCATCAAAAGTCTCCGTGAGAGTTCCAATCTGATTGACCTTGATCAAAATTGAGTTTGCCACACCGAGGTCGATGCCCTTCTGAAGAAAGTCAACGTTCGTCACAAAAAGATCATCGCCTACAAGCTGAACCTTATCGCCGATCTTATCGGTGAGAACCTTCCAGCCATCCCAATCATTCTCGTCACAACCATCTTCGATTGAATCGATAGGATACTTCGCACAAAGTTCGGCCAGATATGCAGCTTGCTCCTCTGATCCTCTTTGAGCGCCACCATCTCCTTCAAATTTGGCGTAATCATAAACTCCGTTCTCGAAGAACTCTGAAGCAGCACAATCAAGTGCGAAAGTAATATCCTCACCCACTTTATAACCAGCTTTCTCGACAGCCAAAGTAACAGTATCTAAAGCATCTTCGGTCCCTTTGAAAGTCGGGGCAAATCCGCCCTCATCACCGACAGCAGTAGAAAGACCCCGGTCATGAAGAACCTTCTTTAGGTTATGGAAGACTTCAGCGCCCATTTGCACCGCTTTGCTGAAGGTCGCAGCACCCACCGGCCGAATCATAAATTCCTGAAAAGCAATTGGAGCATCTGAATGGGATCCACCATTAATGATATTCATCATTGGAACCGGAAGAACCTTAGCGTTAGGACCCCCGAGATATTTGTATAAGGGAAGGCCCGATGCAGAAGCTGCTGCACGTGCTACCGCGAGTGAAGTTCCAAGGAGAGCATTTGCTCCGAGATTCTTTTTATTCGAAGAACCATCGAGGGACAACATGGTTTGATCGACCCTGGTTTGATCACAAGCACAATTTCCAAGAAGAGCCGGGGCAATCTTATCGTTAATATTAGCAACGGCGCCGAGGACGCCCTTTCCTAAGTAACGATCCTTGTCGCCATCGCGAAGCTCCCATGCTTCATGTTCACCGGTACTAGCCCCTGAGGGGACGGCAGCGCGGCCGAAGGCGCCACCATCAAGGGTGACGTCAACTTCAACAGTAGGATTGCCCCGCGAATCAATAATTTCGCGGCCTTTGATCGACTGAATGGTAGTGTTCGACATATGTATATTTAGAAAATTTCTTAAAAAGTGTCCTTAGATAGAACTAATCGAGCTGATTGTCACTGTGATGAGTTCTTCGGTATCAGTGTCATGGATTTCAGCGACATCCCCCACTACTTTACCAAGGAGTGCCTGACCAATCTCGGAGAGGTAGGATACGATATTCTTTTCAGGATCGGCATCCCAAGCGCCTAGCATTGTCATTGAACGCTCTTCACAACCTTCAATAGCGACCATCACCTTAGTTCCGATATTAATCGCCGAAGTGTCAGCGCCTTTGAAGTCAGTCGGACGCGCGCGCTCAAGATCACGCTCGAGATCATTTTTTCGAGAATTAAGAACAGACTGCATCTGCTTGGCCGCGTGGTATTCGAAATTCTCACGAAGGTCACCGTGTGCACGAGCTGTCGAAATTTCCCTTACGTTAGCCGGAATCCGCTTGTTAACAAGCTCCTCATACTCCGCCTTACGACGATCAAGACTTTTGAAGGAAACGAGAAGAATATCGTCACCCTTCGCCTGATTTTCCCCAGAAACCATTTCTTGAGTCTCGGGAACTTTTTTAATGACACGTGCCATCAGCGATTTTCGATCAAGATCGGGGAAAGCTGGGCTTGCTAGAAGTTTGCGAGCGAAGTTTCGAACATCGTTTAACTCCATCCCATCAAGGATATCCGAGATCAGCTCCTTATCATCGAGAAGCAGGTTACCTAAACGCCCGCTTCGGCGGGGCCCATCATCGAGAGAATCTTGCTCAAGAACGGTAAGAATCACCGAACCCACTGAACCGTCAAAAACATCTTCCGCCAACTTCTTGCGTTCGCGACAAATCCAAGCAAGCGAATCCGGCCCGAGAGCATGACGTGATAGCGCAACCTTAATATGATCATTGAGAGCTTTCGTTTCGTCTTTCTCTCCTAAGAGTTTCGCAATCTCAGAAACTCCCCGGGAACTTATCTTACCAAAAACAGACAGCACCTTCCCAACCCAGTCGTCACCGAAAGCAGGAGGAAACGCTTCAAGAATTCGTTTCAAGCGGGCCGCCGCAACGTGATTAAGATCTTCGGAAAGATTACCGTCGGCCACCTGAAGAACCTCTGAGAGCTTGGGAGCATCAGCCGAGATTGCTTCATCCTGCTTTGTTTCTTGAGCAATCTCATCACGAAGCGCGATTAACTCTAATGATTGCGCCGGAGCCAGCTTCATTAACTTTAAAGCTGCGTCGTTAACTATTTCAAATGCACGAGCAAGCAAACCTTCAGTCGCTGCAACCAATGGGGCCTCACGCTGAATAGCTTCAAGGGCCTTAACACGAGCTTTGGGTGAACGAGCTTGCTCCAAATCATCGACCAGAGCCTCTCCTGGACCAGTAGATTCGTCGCGGAGGACAAGAGGATCAGTGCGCTTTGTTGGAACGGAAACACGTTTGCTCTCACGAAGAGCTTTCTTGGTCTTCTCCCACCATTTTTTATAACCAGGCTCTTCGACAACACTTCCGCAAAGCTCGGCATCAAGTTGATCCATCGTCATATTTCCGCCCCTTGTTTCGATCGTGCGAACGACCAATTCGACCGGATCTTTCTCCGCAAGCTCCTTGAGTTCCCCGAGTTGGCTCACTTTTTGAGCACGGACATCATTCGCCTCTACTGCCTCGGTTTTTTCAAGAGCGAGCTTTAGCCCCATAACCTTTCCCTTTTCCTCCTCGAAATCGATTGTGACCTTCCCATTGAAGAGATCCCATTCTGTCACCACACCCCCTCCGAAACCTTTATGAATCCGGTATGACCCCGGAGCAATCTTTGAGAGTTTCTCACCAACGGGAGCGGTAATTCGGCCCGCCTCCACCAACTTCGCGACATCAGAATGCATGTCGCGAGACTGTAAGGGACAAGCGTGAATGGCAAGAACCGAAGAGAAAAAGGTTTAGCCCGACTCTCGGGCGGGACACCTCATTTTTATCCGTTAGGACGTTTCTTTCTCATACTAGGAGCGAAGCGAACCTTTCCTTTAGAGCTTGCATCCCCCCCATCCTGCTGCCGTTGGAGGGTCTGCCTCAAAATCAAAAAGGCGCCAATCCATCTTCTTGGCAGCTTTTCACTCAGATCATCAGTGCTCACGAGTGCTGAAAGAATCACGACATCATCCTCCTTAACCTGAAATCGCCAAGCTTTCCCCTCTGCCTCTAAACTTAAAACTTGCTCCTCGGTGTTAAGCCGAGCCACCTGTTCTCGCTTTGCTAGCCGCCTTGGTCTCTCAAGGTTCCGATTCTCGATCAGCGAGCTAACTGGCCTTACTTGTGGGAGCTGACGAGATCCCAGCGATAGGTTGAACTTCTTAAGCTGCCCCTCTCGAAAAGCTTGAACCTCCACTGTCTCTCCAACCTCTTTTTCACGAAGAAGGACGACCATTTGCCTCATATTTAAAAGAATGTGATCATCAAATTTCCACCAAAGATCACCATTCTTCCCACCAGCTTTCGCAAGTGGTCCTTTCAACACTACTCCAGACACCCTAAGTCCGACTCCCAACTCAAGTGGTGAGCCCTTTCGATCCTCCGTTGTAAGGGGTTCAAACGAGACTCCAATCCACGGAAGCTGCTCCGCTTGCACCAAGTTTGGCAAAAGAGCTAGTAAACAGATCCAAAGCAGCTTCACGTCTCAAAATCGCTAAAAATCACTCTTGGGAGTATCAACAACATGATGATCGGTTGTCTCGATCGTTACGACGAGACCACTTTCCCGGTGCTGGATAACCTCTTCGGTCACCTCAACCTCTCGCGAAATCTCTCTAATTTCACCTAATTTGGTCACGTAAACATTCGGTGACTCTGTGGCTAAGATCCAGGCATCGTGATCAAGATGCTCGAAAGCTAAAACATCTTCAGCGTCACCTGCTTTTTCGTTTTCCACAAAAAGAGAAGAGTTTCGATCAACCCCCAAAAACCATCCACCACTAACTCCGATACCGAGAGCGATAGCTGCAGCGGCAGCTGTTCCCTTCCAACCCCCAGCCTCTCTATTCACGTTATTCGCAGAAAATTCATTTGCTTCCACTAACTGATCAATCAGCTGGTGACAATCATCCCGCCCCACATCACTGAGACCACGAGGCGTCAGTGTTTCAAGGCTCGATTCCAGATCCTTTAGTGTGTTATCCATTTTTAATAGTTTGCAGATGGTTTAATTTCTTTTGGAGCTGCTCAAGAGCATAGCGGTAACGGGATGCTGCTGTATTATGGGAGATCTGAAGAACACTCCCAATTTCGGCGAAGGTAAGTCCCCCCCATATTTTTAGGGTCAGCGCCTCACGGAGCTTGTCAGGCAACTCCTCAACTTCTTTCCGGAGAAGCTCAGAGTCTTCGGCATCTTCAAGAGTTGGATCAAGCCAATGATCTTCGCCGCTTTGAAATTGAATAATCTTCCGGTCACGCTTTTCTCGACGCCCCTTACGACGACCGCGATCAAGGGCAAGATACCGCATCACCGAAAACGCGAGAGGCAGATCGGGCGGACGGCATTCCCTCTCCTTCTGATAACCCCAAAGCTTGATCAAGGCATCTTGGAGCAAATCCTCGGCTTCATGGACATCATTACATCGCGCACGAGCATAGGAAAGAAGGCGAGGAGCACTCTCTCCGAGCCATTCCCGCCATGCTTCGCCTAGATCTATACCGCTAACCGACATAACTATATGAAAGAGAATGCCCTATCTTAACCAATTTGTCTCAAAAAAAACACGTCCTCGTCTTAGTTGAAGATCGACGAAGTAATTGCAACTAGTTCCTCCGCCAAAATCTAACCTATACCAGAGTAGATCACTCCTTTTTGTCTAAATGACGCGCAGTCCTCTTATGAGGGTCTCCAAGCCCGTTGAAATGGTGGTCGATACTGGATTTGAACCAGTGACATCTTGCGTGTGAAGCAAGCGCTCTACCACTGAGCTAATCGACCAAATTTCTGGGCTCTTAAAACCCTGCTTTGGGCATTCAGGCCCTCGTAGCCCTGATGTCAAGAGATGGTGCGCGAGGGGGGAGTCGAACCCCCACGTCCGCAATGGACACCAGATCCTTAGTCTGGCGCGTCTACCAATTCCGCCACCCGCGCTAAGCACTATCTCTTTAACGGCGGAGGAGGTAATCTCCCCTTTCCGCTTATTCAAGAATTACTTTAAAAAAATTAACCCTGCGGAATTGTCACTGACCGAGTGTAACGAAAGCTGTTTTGCTCAATAAATCGGTTGTTGGCATTTTCATTCCCCCCAAATGGATTCCTCTTTAGAATTGCCACACCTTCATCGGAAAGAACCGTGATCGCAAGTTCGACAGAAGTGATCCGTCCCCCAACAAATTCAGAACGCGTATTTAAATTAGGTGCTAATCCGGTTCCGTTGATCGCAAAATTCCGAACAGTCTGCAGCCCCTTATCGGAGGTCATAACCGTGATCTTAGTCGTGCGGTCCTGGCCTGCGGCATCTCGATAATCAACAACAAAAGTAACCGTGAACTCAAAAACGTTTTCACACATTAAATCGTCTAACTCATTCGCTCCAGCAGAGGCATCAAAAGCGGTTTCAAGATTTGGCCTCCCTAATAACGAACGATCATAGGTTTCTTTCGGATCGAGAAGATTACGATAAAGCACGAAAGTTGAAAACCGTTGATCCGGATTACCAAAGACAGGGTCGACGAAATCTAGCTCATAAGAAACAGCCGAAATATCACCTCCTTGGTCGGCATTTCGATTCCCTCCGCTTGCATTATTGAGCCGCTCGCGGCTTCCAGCATTTCCATTATAGCGATCAGATGCAGAAGTAAAAAAGATCAACCGCGCTGCATTCGGGCTTTTCTGCCCCTCCGGCCCAACCCCCTCGGGCGAAGTCGTCGCCAGAAGCCACTGACTATCATTATTCCCCAAGCGGCTAACCATTGACTCCAAATCCCGCCCTAGAGCATTAAGCATAACTTTAGCCTGACCCGCTGCGCGAATCTCAGTGCGGGCGGCCTTCCAAGCATCGATAGCTGTACCCGTAATCTGAAGCGTAAGAAGGACGAGAACAAGAGTGATGGACATCGCCACCATAAGTTCGGCAAGAGTAAATCCCTTAGCGCAACTTTTGCAAATGCGAGAGTATTTCATAGGTTGTGAACAATTCATCTAACGCCTTACAACAAGGTTACGGGCAAAAATGGGCCGGGTGAAATTATTGGGATCAAATGCACTAGAAAGATAAGAGAAAGTCGTGGTCGGCAGACTGTAATATTCGGCTTCAAAGGCGATGACTGCTTCTGGATACGATCCCGGTGATTGCGCAAAATCCTGTCCCGGCACGTTCGGATCAACGATTGTTCCCGGCTCTTCACTCACACGAAGACCCTGCCCCTCATAAACGAGCTGCCGGAGCTTCACAAAAAAGACCCGACCTTCAACCCCCTGGAGATCCTCCTCAAAAAGAGGATCACTAAGACGACGAACCATGGGTTGAACTAAAAAGTCACGCCCCGCAATCGCAAGAGTTCGATCAGCAGGCTCAAGAGTCCCGTCATTTCTAAATTTCCCAGGAATTCCACGGTATTTATAGATAATAACTGTTTCTCCCGCTTCCTCAGATTGAGCAATCCAATCAATCGCTTTCTGGAAAGGATCACCCTGATAGCGACGACGTTCTCGCCCCTGGCGGACAGTCCGAAGCTCTAGCTCCAACGTTGCCTGCAATCGGCTTGCCTCGTCGGTAGAAAGCGTTTTTTTAATCGTCTGCGCGGCAGGCCCAAAAACAGCCATAAACCCCGTGATCATCACAACTAGGATTCCCAGTGCGATGACAACCTCAACAAGGGTAAAGCCCGTCTTGGCAGCATTCAAATTTCTCGGTGTATTTGTCGTCATTTTGACTCTGTGAAATTTCTATTAATTCGTTCCGACAGCACCCAGCTGCTCGATATCCCTGATCATGGTCGTCCCACCATTCTTAAGAACAACGAAACCGCCAAGATCCCTTTTCCCGCCTAACAAAGGTTGTTTCGCGCCGCTCGGGCGGGCTCCGTTGACCACTATAAAACCTGCTCCGGGGGTGGTGCATACACCCTGCCCGTTGAATTCGTAGAAATGACACTGCCGAGCGTCAGAGGCTTGATTGGTCAACTGATGCCTAGCCTCTGGGAGAACCCCTCCCGCCCGCATGTCTGCCCTACTTAGCTCAGGGCTATAATAGACCCCTTGTGGCAAGAAGGTCGGGGAACCAGCCCTTTTCCACTCGGGAATGATTCGTCCCTCTTCGTCAGTCGTCTGGTAGACCACCATCATCATCCGTCGATAACGATCACGCTCAATAGGAATAGTATCATTCAGATCACCGTGAATAATGAGCCGTGCCGGAGCATTTTGATTCATCGCCAAGATCCGCGCTTGAGAAAGGAGTCCTTCCCCAATCGCTAGCCCAGCAGTCACACCCTGTCCTTTTCCAATCCGACTAATGCCAACCGAAGCAAGCGAAAGAAGAATCGCAATAATTGCCATAACCGCCAAAAGTTCGACAAGGCTAAAGCCTTTCCGAAAGCTACGCAGCAGTCGATTGCGACCTTTTGTAGAAGTTGGTGTATTTAACATTTTCTAAGAGATTATTCGTCTGTTTTCAGATTGAGATCAAGAAAAAAAATGTAGTTACACTGTATATCTCCCTGAATTAACGAGCAAAATGCCCGTCGTGGGGTTGAGACATCCATCTCCACGAGGTTTCAATCATTGATCGAGGATCTTTCCGAGAGGCTTCCCAACCGAGTAACTTTTTGGCGTGTGCAGGATCAGCAACCAAGTGTGCAGGATCACCTGGACGACGCTCACCGTATTTCACGGGCACTTTCCGGCCCGTTACTTCTTCTGCGATATCGATAATTTGCTTCACCGAAATCCCAACGCCAGTTCCGAGGTTACAACGGAGGGAACCTCCGCCGTCGATTAAATGCCTAAGAGCAGCCAAATGGGCTGTAGCGAGATCTTCGACATGGATATAATCACGGATACATGTCCCATCATCCGTCGGATAATCTGTCCCAAACACCGTGATTTCTGAGACTTCCCCCTTGACGGCTTGCAAGACGAGAGGAATCAAATGCGTCTCTGGACTATGATCTTCTCCGATCAAGCCATCGGTTGAGCATCCACTTGCATTGAAGTATCGGAGAGCCGCACTTTTAAGGTTCCACGCGATATCGCAGTCATTGAGAATCCATTCTACCATGAGCTTACTTTTCCCGTAGGGGCTCACCGGCTTTTGCGGATGATCCTCGGTGAGAGGAAGCTTCTCCGGCTCACCATAAGTAGCGCAGGTTGATGAGAAGACGAATGATTTACAGTCAAACTTAAACATCACCTCAAGCAAAGTGAGAGGCTCGGCCGTATTATTACGGTAATACTTTAAGGGATCGTTTACCGATTCCCCAACGTAAGCATAAGCGGCAAAATGAATAACCCCTATAAAATCATGCGTGGTAAACAACTTGGTCAAAAGATCTCGATCGCCAACGTCTCCCACCACTAGTTCTGCCGACTCGTCAAGAATCGCGCCCTCATGCCCATAAACAAGATTATCAAGAACCACAACCTGATACCCCTCTGAACAGAGCAGCCTAACAGTGTGAGACCCAATGTAACCAGCTCCTCCAGTAATTAAGACCGATCCTTTTTTCATAGTGCCTCCTATTTTAATCACCCCGATGCATCGCCTAATAACGGCCAGGAACAGAGTGAATCGACAAAAGGTAAATCTAAGTTCGCATTCTAGCAAGATCATCCGAACTTAAAAGCCTCGGCAGGAAGCGCCCGATGAGAATCCAGCCGAGGAATCCACCTACGAAATGAACTAGGTGGGCCGTCTGGAAAATAAAATTCCCCACCGCCGATTCTAGCCAGCGCCCCAGATCCGCAAAAAGCGGAATCCCAAGCCACGGCGTCATCAAGAAGAGGAGTGCACTTGAAACGAGAACACCTCTCGAAAGATTACGGGCCGAAATGTTCAAAATGATCATCTTTGAATCAGGCGAAATAGAAAAAAACCCTAGCAATAAACCTGTGACACCTCCTGACGCCCCAACTAAAGGAGGAATACCGGGAACGAAGGCCTGAACCACAATGTGGGAAAGCCCGCTACCCAAACCACAAACAAAAAAAAGACAACAGATCCGTTGATTAGAAAAAATATGACTCAGGCGAGCTGCCCCATAATAAAAAAGTAAGGCATTTACAGCCAGGTGGATCCAATTGCCGTGAAGGCAAATATGAGTAAAAAGCTGCCACACCCTGCCGCTGACGATCCCTTGCCACGATAGACCTCCCTCGAGATAAGCAATATTGAGAGCACCCGCTCCCTTCCATCTCAAAACAAGTGCAAGCACAAGCTGGACCGAGACCATAATTAAGACACCAAAGGTCGCAGTGTTAACACCGGGCTTCTGCAACATCACCCAGCTACCTCGGCCACTTTTAGGTCTCACTACTGGGATCATTCCTAATAAAGACCACCGTCCCCTAAAAATGCTCATCTTTTTTTATAAAAACCTCTACCCCTTTCTTTGGTGCAGTCTTGACAGCCCGAAGTTCCGACCGACGATACGCTTCCTAACTAATGCACTCGTTCCACTACTCCAATGGCAGTCTTCATTGCGAAGGTATTTCTATCGCAGATCTGGCAAACCAATATGGCACCCCTCTTTACGTTTACTCCTCCGAAACATTTCGTGATCGCTACACCCGGCTCGACGGTGCGTTTTCGTCAATCAACCACGAAGTCGCTTATGCTGTAAAAGCGAATTCAAACCTCTCCATACTAAGCCTATTGGTAAAAATGGGGAGCGGGTTTGATATCGTTTCAGGCGGGGAACTTTTTCGTGTGATTAAAGCAGGGGGTGATCCTGGAAAATGCACTTTTGCCGGAGTTGGAAAAACTCGCGAAGAGATCGAATACGCGCTTCAGCAAGGAATTTACTCAATTAATGTCGAATCCGAGGAGGAAGCCTTTTTCATCAACCAAGTCGCTAGCGAACTCAATTTAGTCGCTCCGATCGCCTTCCGGGTGAATCCAAATGTTGACGCTAAAACCCACAAATATATTTCAACCGGAAAATCGGAAAATAAATTTGGGATCGATTTCGAATTCATCCTCGACGCCTACGAAAGAGCTTCGAGTCTCCCTCACCTCAAACTCAAGGGCCTCCAAATGCATATTGGTTCCCAGTTGACTTCGGTTTCTCCATTCGTTGAGGCTGTTGAAAAAGTCACACCCCTTGCTGCTGATTTAAAGAATAAGTATGATATCGAATTTTTCTCCATCGGAGGCGGAATCGGGATCGTCTATGAGGAAGCTTTAGCTTCTGGCAGCGAATCATGGTGGACCAAGCAACCTGACGAAACGCGCCCTCTAACTCCCGAACAATACTCTTCTGCGATCATCCCTTCGCTTGCACCCCTTGGTCTAAAAATTCTTCTAGAACCCGGTCGTTTTATCGCTGGTAACGCCGGCGTTCTCGTCACCAAATGTCTCTACGAAAAAAAGGGTTCCACCAAGACCTTTAAAATTGTCGATTCCGGAATGCACCACTTAATTCGTCCAGCTCTTTATGAGGGCTTCCACGAAATTGTCCCGGTTACAGAACCCACAGGCGCGGTTGAATCAGTGGACGTTGTAGGTCCAATTTGTGAAAGTGGTGATTTCTTCTGTCAAAACCGTGAGGTTCCCACCTTTTCTCCCGGTGAATTCATCGCACTAATGAGCGCAGGAGCCTATGGAATGGTTATGGCGACTACTTATAATTCCCATCCCCTTCCAGCTGAGATCCTTGTCGATCGCAATCAAGCTAGGATCGCAAGAAAGCGTCAAACCTTTCAAGATCTCGTCGAAGGAGAAGAAGGGTGAAATTTTCGCGCGACTGACAACGTCTCACTGGGTTAGATAAGCTAACCGATGGGAGACGAAGGAAATGAGGAAGATTTGGCACTAATGGCAAAAGTTGCCTGCGGTGACGAAGATGCTTTCGCTAAAATCGTCGCAAAACATCAGCACGCTGTTCTCGGGACGGTTGCTAAAATGACCAACCAAAGTTCTGACACTGAAGACATCGCCCAGCAGGTCTTCATCAGGCTCTGGAAATCAGCCGAGCGCTATCAGCCAACCGCAAAATTCACGACCTTCCTTTTCACTATCACAAGAAATCTTGTTTTTAATGCGACCCGAAAAAAATCCGGTAAAAACGAATATTCATTCGATGCGCTGGAGGGAAAGTGGCGCCAGAGTATCGAGGACAAAAGCTCCGACTCTCGGCCTGATAAATTAATTGAGCAGACCGAACTTCGACAAATAATTGACCAAGCAATTTCTTCTCTTCCCGAAAAACAACGCCTCGCAGTTGTTCTTCGGCGATATGAAAAAATGCCATATGAAGAGATCGCTGAAACCTTGGGAATTTCAGTTCCAGCCGTAAAGAGCCAACTTTTTCGAGCTAGGACAGCTCTTCGGGACTCACTTGGAAAATATCTTAAAGAGTGATTCTTTTTCCAATCAAACACATTACCGAAAAATTTTCACAGAAGACTTTCGACCTAAAGTCAGCAACCTGAGAGCAAAGGTGAAAAGTAGTTCTCACGATTTTCCGGACGACACCAGCTAGAACAAAACAAGAGGCCCTTCTCGCTTGTTAAGTCCTCGATGATCGACAAAAATATTAAGTGTCGATAAACCTTTAGCGTTCCATCAAAATGTCATCGGACCCATTTTCTAAAGCTGCGATCAGAAAAAAGACTCGCCTTTGTTTAAAGCAGTTAAACAAGCTTGAAATCGCTGAGGCATCTTTAGACCTTCTTACACAACTTGGATTTCCAGATGGCTCAAAAGTTGCAATCTTTGCAGGCCTTTCAAACGAACCACAACTTCTCGAACTTGTTGTATCCCAACCCAATGTGAAATGGCACCTCCCTAAGGTCAGAGGGCCAGGAAAAATGGATTTTCTTCGATTTGAAAAAATTGAAGAACTTAGCCAGGGAGCCTTTGGAATTTTGGAACCTGATCACGGAGTCGAAGCGACTCATCTCGATTTTATGATTTGCCCTGGAGTGGCTTTCACTCGCGAGGGACACCGTCTTGGCCAAGGCGGTGGATTCTACGACCGAGCCATCCCGAGATTTCCTAAAACCAAAATCATCGGAGTGGGATTTAAGTGCCAAGTGGTAGATCAACTTCCAATCGATAAACACGATTGCCTAATGGATCAGGTCATTATTGCCCGGACGGGCACTTGAGAGTAAAAGGAGGGATTTTCGCGCAAAACCTTTTTCCTTCAGAATCAACTCCAAAGAATGCTCCCGCAACTTTGGAATCACACGCCACGACGTGATAGGAATTATAGGAAAAACCTTCCCCAGGCATTAACTTAGGATTCTCTCCGACCACCCCCGCCCCCTCAACAACCACAACTTCCCCTTTCGTGTCTCTTAGAATCCATTTACGAGCAAGAATCGTAACCGTTTCTGAAGACTCGTTAATAATGTGGATGAAGTAGGCAAAGGGAAATGGTTTTTCCGGCGGTGCCTCCAACTGAGGAGCGAAAACCACCTTTTCTATTTTAACTCTTAGACCTGGTAAGCCTGGAAATGCCATCTTGATAACGGAACCTATAAGATGTCGCTTTGAGAGCAAGAGCATCCGCGCAAACTTGCAGGTTGCGACAGAACAACTAAGCTTGTGGCGTGCAAAATCCAATCGCTCTTACAATCGCCGGCTCGGATAGCTCGGCCGGTGCGGGCCTGCAGGCTGATTTAAAAACTTTTTCAAGCTTTGGAGTATTTGGCCTAACCGCTGTGACGTGCGTCGTTTCCGAAACGCCCCTTACGCTAAGTCAAGTTCACCCCGTTCCACCGAGCGTCTTGCAGGATCAAGTCCGTCTTTTACTAGAGAGCTATCCCATCGGTGCAATCAAAACGGGAATGCTCTATTCGAAGGCTCATATTAAAGCGGTTTGCGAACTCCTCACTGACACCAATATTCCTCTCATTGTTGATCCAGTCATGGTTGCCTCAACGGGCGACCCCCTCATGAGGGAAGACGCCCTCGACACCATTCGCGAGACCCTTCTCCCTCTTGCGACAATTATCACACCCAACCTTCCAGAGGCTGGTATTCTGCTACGAAAATCGGTCGTAACAGCAGAGGATCAAGAAGCTGCGGTGGAAGAATTAACATCTACCTTCGGTGTCTCGACCTATTTAAAGGGTGGCCATTTAGAGAACACTAAAACACATCGGGACCTCCTTAAAGAGAATGGCAAATTGCACGTCTTTGAACATGAGCACCTAGAACTCCCTCAAACTCATGGCACTGGCTGCACACTTTCCGCTGCTCTTGCTGCCGCCATTTCATCGGGGTCAAGTTTAGAGCACGCCGGAAAAGAAGCACACCAATTTACACAACAAGCACTTAGAAAGTCAGAATCATGGAATAGCCCCAGCTCTGGAGAAGCAATTTTTCATCTCAAGCAAACTCAACCACTTCATGCGCTAACTGAGAACTAATCTTTAAAAAACTCTTTTTACGGAATTGCTTTGGCGCTCACCCACGAAGCCTCGATAAAACCAAGAAATCTTATTTTCAGCTCCGTCATTCAATTCTTATTCCTCAGGGTTTTTGGTGAAAACCTTTGCTCGTCTCACTCCAGATCGAGTGGGTCAAAGGCCGGGATCGGAGCAGCCTCAGGCTTGTGGATCTTAAGCAGGACCTTCCCTGCCCTAGCCTGAAGAGCTTTCCAACCATAATAGTTATCTTGCACCGTGCTGTGAGCCTCCGGGCCACCACGGAGATGGGACACTTCCATGTATTCGATGACATCACGAATGGCCTTGGCGGCGATCTTAGAATCGTCGGCAGAGAGTTTCTTCATGCCCTCGGCATTCGCGACAAGGCTCTCGGCAGCCGTGCCCACTCCCTTCTCTAGACAATACATTAAGGTCCGCAGCGCACGCGCTTCATGCACGTTAGCCAAGAAACTAATAAGACGCTTATCGAGGTGTAGCTTAAGCAGTGGTTCGGCAAAATCCAGACGTTGCGCATTGGTGATATCACCGAAGCCTTGAGGCCCGACGACCATGCGGCGCACCGCTTGTTCTCCGACCACTCTCGCCGTTTGCTTGTCCAGGCCAGCGAGTTTAAGCATCAAATTATCAGCAGCCCGACCCTGCGAGTAGGACAAGGCAAGAATGATCTCCTCAAGCTCCGCCACACTGTCAGTGCCGGCGGCCTTTTCGATCGCGGCAATGCTTTCCGCATCTCCGATCTGGGCGAGCAGGTAATAGAGCGATGGACGCACGACATCGCTCGCATCAGACAACATTCCAATCACAGCATCACGTATGCGCACTGCATAAGCGTCGTCATCACGCCGGGATAAGAGCGCATCCTCACAGCCTCGAAGATCCTCCTGGGTCGTCGCCTGCTTCAGATGAGCGACGACTTCCGGCAAAGCCTTTTCACCACCGAGCGCGAACACCGTCTTGACCGCCGCCTGACGAATCACGGGTTCCTTGTGCTTCATTGCTTCTTTAGCCAGCGGCAGGGCCGAAAATGATTTCGCCTGAACAAACACTTCAAGAATTCCAGCGGCGTTTGCCGGATCAACGCTCTGTGAAAACTGCATCTCCAGTGTCTTGGAACCCGCTACCTCAACAAGCTCCACTGCAATTTTCTGGCTGTGCTCGCGAAGTCTCCAGTAGTCGTGACCGAGATATGGCAGTAAATCCTCCAAGGCATCTTCTCCAAGAAGTTCATTGAGGAAATCCATCGCGGCCATCTTGCGGAAATAGTTTTTCCGTGACGGATCTTTGAGCTCGGCCCGACACAACTTCAGCTTGGCGCCGGTGCCATCCAAAGCATCGAGTTTCTCCTGAAACATCTTTTGCACATCGACAGCGATGCTCGACAGAGCTGGTGACTTTTTCGACGCCTTGATCAGATCATAATACTTGATCATATTGATGAAAATTTTCTTATCCCCTTCCAGCTTCATCACCGTCTGCAAAGGATTGTCCGTAAGAACAACTCCGAGTTGATCGAAGAAATCATGAAAGGCGCCCGGTTGTTTTTCCACCGCCTCGGGGTCAATCAGGTTGCGCTTGTATCCGACGTGGGGTCGGATGTGGCGCGGGATCGCGGCTTTTTTGAGCAGCCTGTGGGCGGTGCTGTGAACTCCCTCTCGGTAGCCGTATTTAGCTAACAAAAACTGTGACGGCTCGCAGCGGTTGGCGAACATCTGGTCGACGATTTGCTCCTCCTCGGCGGCGAAGGTCAGTGGCCCGGCCATCTTGACGATGGTGTCCTTACCCCAAGACTTGAGACGGGAGCCAGTGAAGCTCTTAAATGCGGGATCGAGGGTGATGAGTTTCTCAAGTGCCTGCCGCACGATCATTTCATCGAAGTCAGATTCGAACGGCGTATTCGAAAGCACGTTGTCCTTACCGAAAAGAGCATACTGGGTCACATTGCGAACTCCGTTAGGCGAGAGCGTCTGTGGCTCCTCAAGGGTGGCATTCAGCATCGCCAGTTGGGTATCCTTAGCATCGGTCGCTTTCGAGATCACTCTTACCGCGGTTATCTGCACAAAGTCCTTCGGATCGCTGAGCAGCGGGCTCAGTTTGGACAAATTCTGCAACACCGCATCGCTGCCACAGGCCCCAAGAGTGCGGAGAGCACCATCGCGAAAGCGTGGTTCTTCACTCTTCAACAAAGCAACTGCTTTGGAGATAATTTCCTTCTCTCCAGCCTGATAACGCTTGGCCAATTCACGGGCAAAAATCCCCCGTACCTTGGGCTTGAAGATGTCGAGGAGGTCAATGAGCTCCTCGGTGCTGCGCTCCTGCCATGGAGTACCGTCAATCTCCCTGAGCCACGGATCGTTGAACTGAGCACGCGCGGTGGTCATCAACTGCTTCATCTCGCGCTCAGTCGGGTAGAGCGCTTCGTTGGGATCCTTTCCCGTAATCAGGGTCTGCTTAAGAGCGACAGCCTGATGAAGAATCTCGGTTGCGGTCGGGTCACGCAAGGCCCCGTATTCCCAGGTCGGGGAATGGTAGACAAAACTGCCATCAAACATCCGGCAGAGTGTGCGACGCCAGCGGAAGTTGCGCTCATTATAGATGCGAACCTGCGGCCCGCACATACCCGCAGCCCAAGACGACCAGTTGCCATGGTAATCATGACCATGTCCCCCGCGACGGGTAAACGCGCAGTGACTCGACATCATCGCAAAATACTTCGCGCCATAGTCATCGCCGAGTAGCTTCATCGAAAACGCCACTCCGGTATTCTTTCCGTTACTATCATCGGTGGCGGCCGCTCCAAAGTCACCGTAAGGAATGGCACCCTGATCGACATAGGAGCCAAAAAATTTGTGGGCACGCTCAATCGCCTGATCGATCTCCGGATGTTCGACCCCAACATGCTTCGCCAGGGTGATCAGAAAAAAACAACGGTTACCGGCGGCATTCAGCGCACCATATCCGGGATTCATGCGGTGGAACTCACCGCCGTTAAACGAAGGAAAGGCGAAGGTGTGTCCCCAGGAACCGCCACCACTCTGCCCCAAGGCCGTATCAATAGCATACTTCCGCAGAGCGGGTAGTACGAACACATCTCCTGTCGCTTCGTAGTAGAGCGCACAATTAAGTCCTATGAATCCGTGGTGCCAACTTTGATAACCTTTATAACCCCGATAGCCTGGCTCGAACATCGCCCCTGCAGGCACCGTCGGCGGATGCCATTGCTTGGCATGTGGACCACGCACCCATTCACGAACGATCTTTCGATGCTCCGGCTTTCCCGAAGCCACCAAGGCGATCGCCTCCAGCATTCCTCCGCGACCGCTACGTGGCTTCTTTGGATCCGCGACAAACCTCTTCTCCATAACCTTCCAGGCTTCCTCAAGGATCTGATCCGTCTTCGGGCAGTCGTAGGGCGCAGTGTCGCTGTAGTCGGGAAAGACCCTGAGCTTCAGTTCAACCTCGAAAGTCGTGGGCTCCACTGGGAACTCGTCAAAACCCTGTGCCTCCCTCTCGCGGGCCTCTTCTGGCTTCCATTCGTAGAGAGTATTATCGTCACGGGCTTTATCGAAAAGGTTGTCAATATCGACACCTGCGATGTCCTTCTTGCCAAAACGTTTAATGTAATTTTTGTCACGCCAAACCTGAAAACTGATCTTTCCGCCATTCACTTCCCTCTCCGCTGCGATGATGGCTTTGCCAATCAAATGCCCGAGATGCCCGCCCGTGACAAATTTCTTACCGTTCAGACCGACGAGCACATCACCGGGGAGAAACTTCCCATCCGCCGGTGAGCCTTTGATCGTCGCCTTCACCTGAAACTGATCCCCGGAAAACCTTCCCGTCCACATTCCCACAATTCCGGTTGGACCCAGGGTCCAGGGCTTATCCGTCGTCTCCGGAGGCAGGTCACCTTTGGTTAAGTCCACGAGATTTTTTGGACGCCGAACATCCTGGGGACCGAGATCCTCTCCCTTCGTAAGCGCCTCCATCTGTTCGGGTGTCAGCGTGCGTTCGTCTGCCGAAGCAAAAGATACGAACAAAAGCAAAGTAATCGAAATGAGTGTCTTCATGAAGGGATGGGTCCTCCTTTGGGCTCGGATTGATGAGAGGCTGCTTTGGATGCCTTCTCTCGAAGGATCAAAATTGAAAACCCGGTCGCCGCCGCCAGCTTCAACAAGTCTGCGCGGGTCTGTCGCGGCATGGGCGACTGAAGGTCCCACACAAGGTGGGCCGTTTGGGAAACCTTGGCCCGGGAGAGTTTTCGCTGCTCCAACATTGCCTGAAAAACGTTAAGAAACGTAAGCGCCCTTTCCGGGTCGGCAGACACAAACGAACTGCGACCATACCAAACTGTTTCAAAAATGAACCCTTCATCGATTTCAGCGCTTGCGGTAATCAACTCTTCTTTCCCTCCAAGGAAGGGCAGCCTCCTCATCGACTTGGGCAATTTTGCAGTCCGGGCGGGATCATCGGTCAGATAAATAAAGGAGTCACCCCGCTTCACCAACCGGGCCAACTCACCCCGGGCAGACTTTCGACACCGCTTCTTTGAAATCACCAAGGGAGCCATCGGCGTCAAGGCATTCAGCAAGAAACTGGGAAGAGGTAAAGGCCGGGAAGCCTTGCCATAGATATTGGCCCGTCGAAGGTGGTCGAAAAGAAAGACACCTACTCCAACCACCAATAAGATCAGCGTGAGCTTGAGATTCAGCAGATCCAATCGATTGGCCATGACGAGATCCGCCTCTGACATAATGATGGGTTCCTTACTCTCATCCGCATCAAACTCATCCGATTGTATTCCACCAATCACGCCTTCCCCTCCAATCTCCGACTCAAGACTCTCGTCTCCACCTCCTCGGCTACGCGTCTTCTTTTCCTTCTTCCACTCGGGTTCCCCCAATCCTCCCTGACTCTCAAAGTATTTGAGATCGGCATCATCCATCCCGGCCCGATCCAGAAAATCATTGGCTCCATCTTCCGCGAAGCGAATCTGGGCAACCTCGTCCCCTCGATTGTCGAGAAGAGCCTGCTTCCTCGCCTCCTCTTGGGCCACCCGCTTTGCAAGTTCCTCGCTACGATCGGGCTGAATGCGATTCACATGAGTCTTCGAGTTCGTCCTCGCGCAGACAAAAGCAACGACCACACATCCCAGAGCCACCAAACTCGCGATCCGCAAGGGCTTCACGATGTAGCAAATCCACAACAAGAGAGCTCCTCCGGTGAGAAGAACTCCGAGGTATCCAATCGAGCTAAAGTATTCCGGATTCCAATTCATTTCTTGGCTTTCGTCACCGCGTCGTCCCAATGGTTGAAGGCATAGTAAACAAGGTTCACTCCCAGACTGGTCGCGGCCTCCCGCATCTCGGATGTGACATCGGTATATCCCTGGGACTTCCAGGCATCGTTCATATCACCCGGATGATAAAAGGCCATCCAGCGACCCTCGTGTTTGATCCCCAGAGCTCGTCGTCCGCCATGGTGCCAAAACGCGGGAGCGCCTTCTGGAAAACGATAAGGGATTTGGTAGATGATATCGTCGTCTGCGATATCCAGGAGTGGCTTATCCGGAAAAACCTGCCTGATGAAGTGAATGAAGGAGCTATGGAAACGGGCACTTCCCGCATCAGCAATGAGCATCCCGCCACCCAAACAGTATTCGCGAAGAATCTTTATGTCCGCCGAGCTCACCCGCCCCATGCTGTTATTACCGGTGAGATAGACAAAGGGAGGAAACCCATCCTTGGGATATTTTTTCAGAAGCGCGATGGAATGACTCTCACCTTTCCGGGCAATCTTTTTGAAGCCAGTGGCCTGCGCAAATGAACGGAGGAAGTTCAAATCCGCACCGGTTTCATTCATCCCATCATCCCATCCGGCACCGCCATGCTCCAGGCGGATAAAGCGCACCTTGTAATCCTCCATTCCCGCCGGCCATCCACCTTCGGTCCCTCCTCCCTTTCCGATCTTGCCAGCCTTGGCAATCGCCCCCGCTTCATAAGTTGCCTGGGTTTGTTTCTCCATCTCCCGATCCACCTCGGTTTCATCCAGATCGGGAATTGCCATGATGATGTCGGAATTGGCGCGCAGAGTGAGCGTTTTCTTTTTCTTCTTCTTTGGCTTCACCATTTTCACCATCGCGACGACCGGGTTACCACTGCCTTTAGGGACCTTGTAGGGTTCAACATTACCACCCAGGCTAAGCAGCCACGGAATGATAATAAGAATCGTGATGTGGGTCCAGACACTGGCATAAAGACTCCGACGATGCCTTGGGTCCCGTCCATGCGTTCGCAAATCTTCGAGAACCCGATCTCCCGACATTGGCTCCCCCGCCTTCCGGGTAAAGGCCACATAAACAGAGCGACTGCGCAACATCACCCGCAGCCAAAAAACATAGACGCCAATCGCCAGGGCAGGCCAGCACACCGACCACCATCTGAGTAGAATAGTCGCGCGATCCTGCTTCAAGGCATCGATTTCTACTCCCGCATTCAAAACCGCAAAGAGACCGAGCCAAGCGGTCACCACATATAAAAGAACTGCCGCATAAACGAGAAACAGCGAATTTCGCAAAAGTAGATAGGTCAGCCTATTCTTCAGAACGGAAACCGTCCCCACGATTCCACTTACCAAGCCAACCAATCCAAAAGCCTGAAAAGAAAGGCCAAACGCTCTGGTGAAGCCATGGGAATCAAACAGGTCCGAGACTCCGGGATTTTGCTCAAGGAATATCGCTAAAGCCGGCGGCCCCCAGGACCAAAACGCCCAACCCAAGGAAGCAAGCATCACCATCGCCACCCTCACCACCGTTGCCTTGAACGGTGATGGGCGGGTTGGGATCTCGTCGACCAATTCGGTCGGAAGAGAGCTTTTAGGTTGGGGATTCATCGTGCCAAAAAAACTGAGAAATCAGGGCCTACTTGAAGAGGTCTTCCTCTTCATTAACTTTAGGGATTTCGGGACCGTCCTTCTTAATCTTGAGATCTTTCTCAATGTCCGACTTGGGATCTGAAGTTTCTCCTTGTCGTGTTTCCCCTGGGATTTTTGGCGTCTTAACCTCCGGAGCTTGCGCACCGCCGGAACTCTTCTTATCTGAAAAGTTGCTACTAATATCCTGCACGTTCAGGCCATGTTCCTCGGCAATATCACGCAATGAATCTGTCGCTTCCTTCATCGCCAACTCCATCCTCTCTCGCTCACTCAACTCAGAGGTATCCTTGCCGGTGACAGCCTTCTTAAGGAAAGGAATGCTCGTCCCTAAAAGCAACACTGCATGAATCACCACCGTGAATAAAATAATCGTTTTTAAGCCTCGTCCTTTGAAGCTCTCCATCAATTCATCCGGTGAAATCTCGTCGCTACCCGACTTGTTTTTCGTTTCTTGTTCTTCCATCTGATTTTTCTAACTACTGATTTTTCTCTCCCACCGCCTCCAGGATCCCTCCTGCTTCGGCGATGGCTTTCATAACTGGTTCAAAAGTTTCCTTGGGTAAGGCCGCGTCGCACTTGAATTGAACATGACGTTGTTCATCCGACACCGTACTGGCCAAAACAGCCCGAACTCCCCACTCAACATCTTTGGAGCTGTCCACTCGGGCCCCGTCGAAGTAGATCACGCCCTCCGCATCGATTGCCACGCGGGCTGCGACCGAAGCTTTCGTTTTCTCGACGTATTCCGAATTCGGAAGCGTTACCTGAAGGTTAGTCTTATCCTTGGCCACCTCGCTGCACACCAAAAAGAAGATAATCAGCAAGAAGGCAATATCGCCCATGCTGGCTATCGGCACCGGAATGATGCGTCTTTTCTTTTTTCGCTGTGCTCGCTTGTTCATCGTTTACTTATCGTCCTCCACGAGGGCGACCACACCGCCATTTGCACTAATGGCCGCAAGGGCCTGAAAATAGTTTTCATAAGGAGTCCCCTTTGCAGACTCCAAAAGAATGACCCGCTTGCTTCCTTCCAATTCGGCAAGATCAAGAGCGGCCAATCGGGCGTTAAGCTCCGCCAGATCAACCTTCTTATCATTAAACATGATGACATCGTCCTTCAGATTGATCGTGGGCGTTTTGTCAGACTGGGTCTGGCTGGACTTCTCGCCCGAAGGCAGGTCGGCGGTGATACTCTTCACTTTCACCAAGGTGGTCGCGACCAGGAAATAGATGATCAACAAAAACGCGATATCCGAGAATGAACCGGTCGGAATTTCTCCCGTGCGGTGCCTCTTCTCACTACGATCGCGCTTCTTCATAAACCTAGTCGGTGATTCAATCTAGTGATGGGTCAGTATGAACTCGACAACCTCGCTATTCGCCTCTTCGATTTCGAGTTCGATCTCATCACTCCAACGGTTAAACACACTCTGGGGAATGACGGCGAGAAGCGCCACAATCAAGCCCACTGCGGTGGTGACCATTGCTTCAGCGATTCCGTTTGCGACCGCCCCGCCACTACCGCCAACACTTCCGGCATCGGCTAGTCCTGCAAACGAGGCAATCATCCCTGTCACCGTTCCGGTCATCCCCAGCAAGGGAGCGGCTGTCCCGATGGTGGTGAGCACATCGAGTCGACGATTCACCACGCCCATGGCCTGAGTGCTGTAATCCTCCATCACCTGACCAACAACAAGGCGCATCGTTTCCGAACTCTCCTGTTTGCCGCTCAATTTCTGATAAGAACGCAGACCGGCCAAAAGCACCGATGCGATCGGACCTTTTGCCGATTCACACTCACGGGCGGCAGCCTCAATATCATTCTTTCTGAGATGTCCGAGAACCTTCGAGCGAAGCGAACGGGTATTTACCTTTCGATTTTCGCGAAAGGCAAACCATCGGTCATAGACAACAGCGAGACTGATCAGGCTGCACAAGATAAGCGGGACCATCAAGGGGCCTCCTTTTAAAAGATGTTCTAACATAGTTTCATTGTGGGTTTTAAGATTCGGATGAATTGGTGACTTCTAGAATTTTCAAGTGCCGAAGCAGTTCGAGAGCTTCGCGTGGTGAGAGTGGAAATTGCCTGAATTTAAGTTCTTCGCCCGGAACAATGACAAACTCTCCCATAGCATGGTTATAGTGGCTCTCGCCACAACTGGAGATAGGAAGCCGGGCTGAGTATCGGCGACGCCCTACCGACAGCATGATCAGTTGCCCCGATACCACACAGAGCCAGAGTGGCGACCTTCTCCACCAGCGTCCGGTATCGATCCGGGCCTTACTACGAAGGCAAAGATCCGGCTTGGCATCACCGATCTCTTCACGCAGGAGCTGACGTTCTTTCTGATTCATAGTTACTTCCGACTCTCCTTTAAAGCCTCGATAAGACGTTCCCGCTCCTGCTTTTCTATCTCAATAATTCTGGCGAATGCAGGATCAGCCAAACGACCACGGGCATATTTAGCCCACTTGCTGTCGGGGAAATCAAAGGTGATTCGACGATACAGTTGATATGCCTCCATCATCTCGGGTTCCACGCTCCGCTCATAGCTCAGGCCACACCAATACATCGCCTGGGAACGCACGCTCCGGTCATCGTATTTCTCATTTCCGTATACCTTCTCAAATCCGGCAATCGCCTTTTCATATTGTAGAGCCCGCATGTAATTCTGCGCAGCCCGCAAGCCAGCCAATCCAGCAAGTTTATCATCCGGGAATCGCTCTTCGAGTTTTCCAAAGACCATCGCGGCATTCAGAAATTCGGGATAAGAAAGATCATCTAGGCGAAGAACTTCCGCCTTTGATTCCGCATCTTCCTTTTCACGAAGCGGATCACCCTGCTTCTTGAGCGCGATTCCCTTCTTTTGGAAATACCCTCCCAAACGGGACATCACTTCGGGAATTAATTCATCATCTGGGTATTTGTAGGCCAGCTTGACGTATTCCTCCACTGCATTGTCGATCTCTCCCATTTTCTCATAAACGAGCGCGGTCTTGAATTGCGCCTTGGATGCAAATTCCGTGTCCGGGTAATCCGCGGGAATTTTTGAGAAGCGAGACAAGGCATCCTGATACATCGGAAGCTTTGCCTCATCATTCTTTGAGAGGTCCGCGTATTCCTGGGCCAGATTACCCAGAAGATATTCCGCATGCGCCCGGAGTTCGTCGTCACGATGAGTGGCAACGGCTTCCGCTAAAAGTTTTTGAGCTTGGGACATTTCCCGGCGGGCCAAACTTTCCTGTTCCATCTCCCGGTGTTTTTTGGCCAACTCAAAGAAGCACTCCGCCAGGGTAAAGCTGGTCTGGACCGCCATACTATCACCGGTGAAGCGCTTGCTAAACGGCTCAACCAGCCCATCCGCGCCCTTGTTGACATTCACCTGATACGACTGCTCTCCGTCATCGGTTCGATAGGAAATGGTGACATCGTCACCATAGCGAACCGGGAAGCCGTTCAAAGCAACTGGAGGAAGCTCTGAAGGAAGCTTCTCATCAGCGTAACTCAATGCGAAGACTCCTTTAAACACTCCTGAATGAGGCTCGGTCTCATTGAGTTCGTATGCAGTTTCCGCTCCACTGCTCGAAGTCAGCGTCACCTTGGTGATATCACGAGCCGGGCCGGTATCCAGACCACGATCTAGAACACGCACATAGATTTTTTCCCCAACAAAGGAACTTGTCAGGGCACTGTTGTAGTTCCCGTCCATGACATCGAGGAAGCCATGACTGCCCACCCGAAAGGTCGTCGTCTTCCACTTCACGCTATCGTCGACATCCTTGTATGGATATCCGAGATGAACGATATCTCCGGACTTCACAATCAGGCCTTCTGGAATTGAGCTCCGCGGAAGTGACTCCGCGGCCTTGTTGGCAAAACTCCGCGTGGGTTGGTCTCCCAGAACGAGAGGCACCGAGAAAGAAAAGCGACCCTCCTCAAGCGGAGGTTCATTCGAGGGAGGACGCGGGCTTTCTCCGACTTCATATCCACTCGGCTCGACGAGCTCCACTCCTTTGAGCACTCCGGTCAGCTTCATCGTGCCGGGAACGCCCACATCAAAGGGAGATTTCAAAGCTCCCTCGGCCGATTCCCGCCCTGCCTCGGTTTGCACGTAGGCTCGAATTTTACTACTTCCGGCAAGTGCGAGGTGCGGAACCACAACATCAAATCTAAGACTTGCTCCCACGACCCCCTGCAGCGGTTCTTTCGCCGAATCGGCGCTCCCAACATGAGAATAGTCCAATCGCCGGCGCGGCAGGACAATCTCTGGCGCCAATCTTTTCCCAGGAGTTTTCACGGAATTCGTTTCTTCTACAATCGGCACCTCCAATGCTTTGGAAGCGATGGTGTATGCCGAGATTGACGGATTTTGATAAACGGCATGGGTAATCGTCACCGAACGATCAGTAGGAATTCCCGGATCAAGATTTTCTTCATCCCGATAGGTCGCAGTCAATGAGCCCCCCTTTGACATCTGAATTTCAGAAGCCCTTCCGGGCTCACCCTCAACCGGAAAAACTCTCCCCAAGAATCGCCCACTATGATCCTCAGTCTCAAGTGCTTTGATCGTGGCCTTTCCGCCACTTTGGGTCGTCACCTCAAACTCGATGACATCCCTCTCAGGACTTGCATCCATATCAGGATCATCAATCACAATTGCAAGAGCATCATCGAACCGGAATCGGCGAATGGGCTCCAGAACCAACACCCGGCCCTCTTCCGTCGTTTCATAATTCAAGAATGACGCTGTGATTTCGGCATTGTTGTAGGCAACCGTCAGGCGCTTTTCATGGCGGGTTCTCCGCGGAGTGGCCGTCACCGGGTCCTCGTAGCGCGCGGTAATTTGATCACCAGGGAGAACCTCAAGTTCGGTGTTTTCACGAAGAGACTTAAAATCCTGCTTTACCGGCAGGAGCGCCGCCCCTTCTCGATCACTCAAGGTCAACTTCCCAACCCCAGGCGCCACGCCTTCAAACCCGGCAATCACGAGTCGAACCAAACGAGCCTGGGTTTGATCGCCAAAGGAGAAATCGAATCCCTTATCGGTTTTGGAGACTTCCGCCGGCTGGGGAATTAACTTTTGCATCGCTTCCGGAAATGACCCCGGGGCAAACATCGAATCCGGGCATGCTACCAATTCATCCTTCCCTGCCTCGTCACACAACAAGACGGGCTTTCGCTTCAGCAATTCGCTTCTTCCCTCATGGCGCCAAATTTGAATCTCATGAAGACCAGGCGCCAACTCCCGCTCAATCGTCATCGGATCTTCGGCATCTTCATCAGCCGGTTCTCCGTTGATCAAAAAGATGGTATTTACATTCCCCTTTTCATCCGTGGCCGGATAGCCTGAAAGCTGAAACCGGCGAATCGCTGCCGCAGGCTGATAGAAGAGAGCTCGATATCGAATTAGGCCCGAATACCCCGGATGACCGGTATTCACCATGGGAAGGGACTCCACCGACAAACCTCCGACTTTTGCGGAAAAAAATCTGCAAGATTCTTTGGCTGATCCCAGCCCCATCGCCTCGGCCCACTCGGAGGGCAACTCCCTTCCTTCGGGAGCTGGAATGGCAATGCCTCCACGGTAGGTGGGAAACGAACTCACCATGGGACTGCCATCCCATTGCTCGACATCGGAATCTGCGGGGTAACGATACCTCGTCGTCCAGCTCGTTCCATTCATCGAAGTCTGAAGCACGAAGTGAGTAAGAGCCCGGCCGCCTTCTCCTCTTGAGAGAGACATCTTGTCCAGAGAAACATTGTCATTCAAATCAACCCCGAAGATCCTAAGCTCTTCTTTGTCCCCCACTTTGCCCAACCAGCCCGGATAGTTCTGCGAACTGATCGTCATGTTGGGATCGCGACCGGGCGCACTCTCCGAGGCAAAGGCCAGAGCCTGGGCTCCGCTGGTGGGAACGATGGCCTGAAACTCTCCGGTGAACGGCCCTGTCTCTTTGAGAGCAAGGCGTCGAATCTCATCACCACTGGACGCCACCAACGTCACAAAAACTTCATCGACTCCCGGAGTCTTACTCTGATCCGAATCAGTCAATCGTAAGTAAACCGGATTCCCCGGCCGAACCGATCTGGTCCCCAAAGCTGCCTGAGCTGTGGACAAACCGAGTTCTTCAATCGCGAGACGACGTTCTCCTTCGCGTGGAGGAAAAGCACCTGCGGTCAGATCAAGACGGGCATCAGAAGCCACGCTGATCACCACCGTGGGATCAGCGGGTAGATCATCCATCTTGGTGCGGAAGCGCTTTGAATATCCAAAGCGAATTTCGTCTTCACCCAGGATTTGGAGCGTCTTGTCACCCGGAACCGGCGGCCCCAATGAGGTGGGAACTTCGGCCCGGAATTTCTCCTTATTGTCTCCAAGCTGATAAAGCATGACCCGCTCCCGATCTCCGGACTTGGCCCAAATTTCCACTTCAATATCCGCACCCACTCCTGAAACCCGCAGCGTCGGGTCACGAAGATTAATCTTCACGGCCTCTCCTGGCACAATGACCGTGTTCTCTTGCGAGGGTCCAAGTTCAATTTCACTCGCCTCTACCAGCTTGCGCATCTCATTGTGAATCTTGCCTCGAAGAATCAAGGCGTCAGGATGCTTGGGCTCACGAAGCAGGACCGCTTCAATTTCATCTAATCCCTCTTTGTAGTTTTCCTGGTCCATGAAGACCTCGGCCCGGGCATAACGAACCTTGTTGCGGAAAGAGACATTTTTGACCCGTAGCAATTTATCGAGCTCCGTCATCGCTGCGCCAAAGTTCTTGGAGGCTCGATCGACTTTCACCGAACCCAATGCCGCCCGCAGCCCCATTTCAGAACCTTGATATTCCTTAGCATCGGCGACACGACGGTAATAGGCACGGGACGTTGGAAGAGCGCCTTTCAGAAAGGCCAAATCAGCATAAGCAATCTTAAGCTCCGCCTCTTGTTCCAGACTGAATGTTCCCTCGGCCTGGCGCGACCAAATCGTCAACTCTTTGACAAGAGCCTCCCCCTCGTCAGTGCGGTTCATACGGGTATTGCGACTCAGCAACCAAAATCCGTAATCAACCGAAAGCTCGCGCAGGATTGGCTGAAGTTGATCTGCGTTCTTGAGATAGAGATCCCAGGCGGAGTCCAAGTTTCCTTGCACGAACTCGGCGTTCGACTTGTAAATTGGATAAGCTGGATCGGTCTCATCGACTGGGATTTCGACCGCTCCAATCGCCAAAGCCGCCGGACCGCTCACACCATTGACTCGGGCCGCAATTTTCGGAATCTCCGAGTCCTGCTTCTTAAACAGTATCCGACCCACCGGACCACGGAGGGCGGCTCGACAAAAGGATGAAGCTACCGAAGGGGAATTTCCTTTAAGCATGGCCTCGGAGAGAGTGGACAAAACCGCCGCACCTTGTGACCTCGGATGATCCGGACTCGCAGCCGCCTGCCACAAGCCGGCAGCATAGGGTTCAAGCGGCTCCCATTTCTTACTCTCCGTTGCGTCATTCGCGATCCGGACAACAAGTGGCTCATAACCCTGTCGGTCTGGATAGTTGCCAATCGGTGCGTTTTCTTTAAACAAGGAAAGCACCAGAATACGGGTCGCTGTGGACCACTCAGGCAGGGCGGCGACCTGACTCAGACCGACGACCGTGGTCGTAGCTGGCGCCTTGGACGCACGCTCCACCGCGGCCTTGAATGCCGCTTCCACCTGAGCGGGAGCGGCCTCTTTCGGTAAGGCGAGCAACTCGCGACTAAGATGTCGTGGGTCGACGGCCGCCAAGGCTGGCGTCATCGCGATCTCTCCAAAATGGTGCTGATCTGCCGCCGCCCGATGGTAGGCCGGGTCGAGCTTTGCGTAGGCGGGCGACTTTGCGATCACCTTCATCAACTCCCGCATCTTCTCATCACGGACATCAATACTGTGCAACCACATCCCGAAGATCGTCTCGGAAAAGATGCCGGCTTTGGCTTGAGCTTCCACCGTTCGGATCAAATGCGTGAGTAATTCCGCGCCACTTTCCCGCGTTTCCTTCTGATGGTAGCGGAAGTGATTGTCATAGACTTCTGCCTGCCAAAAAATAGAGCCACTCTTTCCAAATCGACAGTTTGGTAAAATTCGGCGGAGCAGGAAATCCCGTCCACCTTGCAGATTAGTAGTCATGGATTTGAGCATCGTGACCTTGTCCGGATCGGGCGCATTAGTGAAGAGCTCACTCCAGAGTGGCAGCGAACCAACAATGCGCGGAGAAGCGCCGAGGAGATCCCCCTGCAGAACGTTGAAAGCAGCGAGTCGATCTTTGCTCGAGGCTTCTTTACTTGTCTGCTTTTTCAACTTTTGAAATTGAGCATTGAGCTTCACGTATTTCTTGATTGGCACATCGTGCTCCACATCACGCTCAAACATGCCGCTGTGCCAGAGGCCATGTGTGAGCGCCTTAACTTCGGTAAAGCGCCACATCTCCGACTTCATCATGTCATCAGTGACCGCACTGTATTTGCGTTCCGGCTTGGCCCATGCCCGCACCATAGCCGCCTGGGCATGCGGATTGCGGGCGAGATGCGGAGCCATCGCCTTGGCCATTTCAGGCGTCAAAGTCTTATCAAATAACGGAACATCCGGAGCGGACAAATCATTGAAAGCTGCCGGAATTTTGGTCACCAATATTCGCAACTCCTCTTTACTAAAGAGATACTCAACGAGTTTACGATTTTTGGAATCCGGAAACTGCTGACCTAGCACATCACGCGCCTTTTCGGCCGATAGACCAGCCAGAGCCCGCAGCACTGGAGCAGCCTTCTCCTCACGCCGCGGATTGACGAAGGTTGCAAACACCCCCGAATCACCAGCTCTAAAAAACATCCATCCCTTGGCAACTGCTATCGAGCCCTCATAAGGAAGAACCCGCACAAGTGAATCAGCTGCTCTCAAAGCGGGATCCATGAGTTCATCGGCGATCTTTTCTTTGGCCCCCACCTTTTCGGCCATCACCGCAGCCAGCGGCACAATCACCTTAACCCAAGCAATCCGGGCCCTGTCCTGGGCGGTCGTTCTTTTGGCAGCAGCGAGACGATCGAGAGCCGCAAACAAAGTCTCCCCGCTATGGCGAAAGGTTTCCAATTCACGAATCAACTTCGCGCGAGTATCCGTAAATGGTTCTAGCGAATCATTGCTATTATAAATGGCGGCCAAACGATTCGCGATAGCAGCTAGGTCAGATCGATCTTCCGCCTGAGCGAGAAACCAAGCGTCAAACTGCTTCGTGCGACCGAATCCCCGCAAGCGGTCACCATCTTCCTTCATGAAAAGATAGGCCGCTTCGCTGTCGCCAAGATAATTAATCAGAAGTCGATAGACCGCCGGTGCCGCCTCTCCGGCCAGACGCCCGTCGACCTGCGGGTTCTTTAAAAGCTTTCGGTAGAAACTGACAGCCGATGACCAATCCCCCGCCCGCTCGGCAGATTGGCCGGCATGGAAAAGCAGTTGTTGAGAGGACGACGGATGCGCCGCCAACCACGGTTTCACTGCCGCGAAAGCTCGTGCCGAACGATGTTCCTTAATTCCAGATTGCAGGATTTGGGAGACCGCACCCTCAGTCTGAGTGGTGGCGTTTTTAAAGCCCGCAATTTGATCATCCAGAGGTGAGGCTGAAAGGCCCATCGACCCCATGAACAACACTCCAAGGGCTACCATGCGTGACCTGAGAGAAGATTGACTCATTCGTTTATCTCCGGAGTCGTTGAGTTGATGAATATCTCTGTCTTTCTTCATTCCTGCTCCAATCGCTCAAGTTCCAGTTCACTTTCCAACCTCAACAAACTTCCCTGTGAAAGTTCACCCCGTGCATATGCCGCCCATTCGCTCTCCGGGAAATCATAAGTCAGGCGCTTATAAATCGAGTAAGCAGCCATTTGTTCGTTTTGATCCTGATAACACTTGCCCGACCAATACATCGCCTGCGATCGGATCGTTTTCCCATCGTAGTTTTCCTCATTGATCACCATTGAGAAAGCGCCGATTGCCTCGGGCAACTTATCAGCCCGCATATAGGCCTGTCCCGCCCGAAGTCCGGCAGCACCAGCCATCGCATGATCGGGAAAACGCTCCTGCATTCGGGAAAAGATCTGGGCCGTCTTAAGATACTCACGGGACGCCATTTTCTTCAGAGCCTCTCCTTTGAATAAGGCATCCTTGTCATCCTCCTGCTCAAGAAGAGGCTTGGACTCGGCCTCATACTGCGCAGCCTTCTTTAGGAAATGACTCCCCAGCCGCGCCATCGAAGTGGCGAGATATTCGGAATCGGGATACTTGTAGGCGAGCTTCACATATTCCTGTGCGGCGATTTCAGGCTCCTTCAATTTTTCATAAATCGTCGCGATCCTGAACTGCGCCCTTGAGGCATGCAAGGTCTCGGGATAGCTCCCGGTCACGGTCATGAACCGTGAAAGGGCCGCTCGATATCGATCTTCCTTCAATTCCCCGGCCTCGGTGGTGTCAGCCTCTTCCAGGGTGAGATTCCCCAGAAGATATTCAGCATGAGCACGGGTATCCGGGTCACGGAAATCCTCCATCGCATTGGCCAATAATTGCTTGGCCTGTTCATACTCGCGTGCCGCCAACTCGGTCTCGCCCAAGCGACGATGACGCTTCGCAATTTCGAGGTAGGCTTCCGCCAGCGAAAACTGGGTACGCATCGCAACTTCGGGATCTTCATACTGTTTGGAAAAAGGCTGAATGGTTCCATCCGCTCCCTTGCTGATTGAAACCGTGGCAATCGGCGTCTTCACACCATTCGAATCAGTGTAACGGGCCGCCACCATATCTCCGTAGGCCACAGGCAGGCCTTGCCGCGCCATATTGTAATCTTCGGGCAGACTCCCTGGAGTCTTGTCGTAGCTCAGAAGATAGCCGCCTGTAAAAACTCCGCTGTGTGGGGCGGTCTCACGCAGATCAATCCTCCCCTTTGCTCCGGACTTCGCCTGCAATAACACCGAGACGAGGTCGCTTCCGTCGGTCAAATCAGCCCCCAAATCACGCACCTGAAGATGAAGGGTTTCCCCGGCATAAGCGGTGGTGACTCTTTCCTCAAAATTCTCGTCCAACACCTCAAAAATCGGATGAGTGGTCACTTTTGCGGAAGCGGTCATCCATTTCTTGTTCCCTTCGCGATCCTGATACTGAGCACCAAAATAGACCTTTTCCCCGGGCTTCACGACCAGTCCGCCACCAAGCTGTTCAAGAATGCGAGCGGCACTGCGTGAGGTCTCGATCTGCTTCCGTAATTCTTTTCTCTCGTCCTCACCGAGAACGCCCCGTGCCGGAAGAACATCCGCCACCAGCGGCACCGAGAATCGAAAACGATCATCCGCCTCCGGATTCGAAACACCCCATTCGACTCCTCCACCCCGATAGTTGCGGCTCCGCCAATCCTGCAGCTCGCGCCACTGGTTCCCGGTCCATCTTGACGAAAGAACACCATTTAAGGAAACTGTTCCCGGCACCTGAATATCGAATTCATCATTAGGCCCCTTACCGGCAGCCCTCCGGCCCGCTTCGCTTTGGGCATACATTGTCACAGTCGAGGAACTCCTCATGGCCAACTGGGAAGCACAAAGTTCAAGATACGCCATTTGTCCATGGATGAGCGAAACCCCTTCATCAGGAACCATCTCCGATGAGGTCAAAACACTCTTAACCAACCAATAGTTTCGGCCTCTTTTGAGCGCTTCATCGCGTGCCATAAATTCGGCCTTCGCATTTCCTACCAAGAGTTCTGGTGTCTGGAACCCGGCATGGACTACTTTTCCCTGACGTTCGATTGGAACTCCCGGCCGGTTGTTTTCGGCATCCAGGTAGACGGCAAGTAATCGCCCACCTTCTGCGACCTGAATTTGTTGATCACCCCCGGCATTCTCCGCCACAGGAACAATGATCGCCTTAAAGATTCCCGTAGACGGCCCGGTCTCGGTCGCTACCAGTTTCTTTGTCCCACCGGTTTCGCTTTGAACACTCACCTGAACGGTATCGGCTTCCACCGTGGAATCCATGTCGGCATCATGGACAGCAAGAGTTAATGGTTCGTCATAGGAGAAACGCAGAAGCTTCTCATAAAAGGGCCGCTCTTCTCCATGGCGCGAACTCCAACGCGGCTCCATATCAGCAAACTCAACCCGCGCATCGGTAAATGCGACATCCAGAAAACGCTCCTGCTTTTCCTTGTTCTCGGTCACGAATCGATCATCGACGTAGCGCACGGAAATTTTATCGCTCGTTAAAATTTCCAGGACCTCATTCTTCCCCAGTTGGGCAAAGTCCTCCGCCACCGGCAATATCTTTTTACCCTTGGGGCCATTAAGCGCGATACGATCAACAACGGGCACCGGACCTTCTTGTTCCAGGAATACCAAATTCAGCAAGCGAGTCCGCGACCCAGGAGCAAAGCTGACCTTAAATTCTTTTCCATCTTCACCGGCAACAATTTTCGCTGGTGAATTACGATGATCGAGGACACCGGATGGAAAGGATTCGGGATTAAAAAACTGATCGGGGCAATCAACAAGCCCTTCGGAGTCTTCGAGATTGGCCAGCAATTTGACATTACGACCAAAGCCGATGCTGCAATCCCATCCCGTGGCCCAAATTTCAAAACGATGCAGACCGGCCCGCAAGTTGATCTGGCCTTCCAATCGATCCAGTGCCTCTTTGTTCGTAATCGGACGACCATCAACCGCGAGAAGAAACTGGGGCGGATGCGCAACCGAAGGGTGCGTCTTCTCGGGCACTTGGAACTGACCAAGATTCAATTTGAATCGACGGGTCACATTGCTGGGTTCGTAAAAATAAGCGCGGAACCGATAGACTACATGGGAGTTGTGATGCCTGTCCTGGCGCAGCCACTTCACCTTCCCCGGGATCTCTGCTGTCATCGCCTCCGAAGGGCCCACGACGTTTCCAGTCGCCACAGCCTGATGTTGCTGGGTAATCCAGCCGAACTCCATGTGCTCAATCAACTCATTGAGATCGTAGACCGAGCGACCATTGTGGGTATGATAACGGTCGGTGTCGTTCATGACGACAACCGAAGGATGCCAAGGGTTTTCAATGGCAGCCAAATGATTCGGAAAGACCCCAATAGTGGTCATAGCTCCCCTATTCATCCCGGTCTGCAGAGCAAAGGTCTTCAACTTGGCACTCTCATCCGCAGCGGTAATCGTCATCTCTCCGAGCGCGACGTTGTCATTGAGGTCGATCTTAAATTCAGGAGTGACATCCTTGATCGCCACCGGACGCCAGGCCGGGTAGTCGGCATTCGGACTGATTACCATATTGGGATTGCGGCCAGGCTCGGAGTTCTCCGCAAAGGCCATCGCCTGCGCGCCGGTGGTTGGGATCCTTCCTTCAAACCGACCGGTATGGGTCCCGGTTTCCTTCAAGGTTACCCGCGAGATTGAGTCGCCACTTGAGCTTGAAACACTCACCGTCAATTCATCCACCTCGCCAGTCCGGCTTCGGTCGGGATCAGTCACGCGCACGTTAATGGCATTCCCCGGTTTTACGATCCGGGCGATCCGACTCTGGAATTCACCCGCCCCCTTTGCGCGAGACTCGGCATCGAGCGACTCAGCCGCCATTCTGGCTTTCGCCACTTGCTCGGCATTGCGGATGTTTTTGCTCTCCAGCTCAGCCATCAAGGCCTCCATATCAACAAGACGCTGTTCGGCTTCGCTCAGAAGCTTACGCGCCGAAGCCATGACCACCGCATCGGAAGCCACCGTGATCGGGCCGCCTTTCTGCTCAGGCAGGTTATTCATGCGGGTCCGGAACCGCTCCGAGTAGGCATAGAAGATTTCGTCATCGCCAATCACCTGCAGAGTCTTGTCTCCCTCGATTGGCTTCCCGAGCGCTGTTTGAAGATCGCCTCTGAACTTGGTTTTCTGATCACCAAATTGTCTCAAATAAAACTTCTCCTGATCACCCGAAGTAGCCCAGACCACCACTTCGATTTCCGTACCCGCTCCGGAAACTGCCAGCGTGGGATCGTTCAAGGTCACCTTGAGTTTCTCGCCGGGAACGATGGATTTTTGACCACTTGACGAGCCAAGCTCCACCTCGGTGGCTTCCATCAATTTTTGGCGCTTCAGTTGCACTTTTCCCAAGAGAATCTTCGCGTCGGGATGATTCGGTTCGATTGTCAGGATCGTTTCAATTTCATCTGCGGAGTCATCAAACTCCTCCATATCGAAATACACTTCGGCACGGGCATACTTGATCTGGGTCGCCAATTCCGGGACCCGCTCCAACTCAAGCTCGTTAAGTGTTTGCAAGGCGCCGTCGAAGTTCTTGGCGATCCTCTCGGCCCGGGCACGACGCAAAGTCGAACGATGGCGAACCGGGTAGTCCTGATAGGCTTCGTTCTTTGCAGTCCGGCTGTATATTTCATGAGCCTCTCGAAGCTGACCTCGTTGCATCGCAATATCGCCATAGGAAATCTCGATCTCAATTTTCTCCGCGATACTCAAGGGGCTTCCCGGCTCACCGGACCACGTCATGAGTGCTTTGATCAGCTCCTCCTGCCGACCCTCGTCACGACTGTAAATCACACGCTGCAGGGCCCACTTGATATAGGCCATCGAAAGCTCACGATGAATCGGCAAGAACTCTTCCCAATTCTCATTTAATAGAGCCCAGGCGCTTTCTTCGTTACTGGTGATCCAGTCAGCCTGCGATTGGTAGACCGGATACGCCGGATCCGCCTTGGGAACAGGAATCTCGACCAAGCCCATCTTCATCGCAGCTTTACCCCGAATTGATTTGAAGAACGGAACGTCCACCTCGCGATTGAAATAGGTATGCCCGCGGTGACGGGCAATGGCATCCAATCCGGCACTCGCCAAGGCACTTGCCGCAGAAGGGCTCTCTTCAACCAGCGATTGGGCCAGCGCTTTAATTTTTTGAAAATTTTGGGTATGCCGATTGATGTGCTGCCAGAAAAAAGGCGTCGCTTGGTGAATCGCGAGCGGATCGGGATTCTTACTCATCGCCTCGAAGAGCAGGGAGCCGAATCGCGCCGCCGGAGGGATCGCTTTGACTTCATCGATCAACTGAAGCAACAATCCCTGCACTATTTCATCTGAAAACACCGACGGGGAAAGTGTCGCAAGACTTTCGAGAGCCTCTTCCGAAAGAAGTATCCTCACCGGTGCCTTACGCAATTTCTCGAGGGTTGCCTTCAAAGCGGGCACGGCCACCGCGACGTCTGCCTTTGCCAATTCCGCAGCAGTAGCGGCAGCAGCTTCCGGATCGGATTTTTCGGCAGCTTCCCTGGTCTTCCTCTCTTCGGCAGTCTCCCGTTCTTTTTTGAGTGCGAGAAGATCCTGGCTCACGAAGGCATGATCGGCGGCGTCAACCAAGGCCGCCTGCGCCGGAGTGATCACCTCTTTTCCAAACCACTGCCGCACTGCAAAATGAACCTCGAAGGGCAAGGTCTTCCACTGCGGCGATTTTATTAAATCCTGGCCGAGCTTGATCTGCGCGGCGTTGTCCTCGGAATACTGCATGTTAACCCAGGCGATCACCTGCCATGCTTCGAGTTTGTTGTTCTGAAGCCCCTTCGCGACCGCTTCTCGGAGCACCGGCTCCAAGGGATGAGCGACACACTTCAACGGGTAACGTCTTTTGAGTTCGGAAATAGGGCCTCCGGCGTGACGCTTGGCGAGGTAGAGAATCCCGGGTGCGTAACTAGTTACGTTGACTTTGTTAGTCGCTTCGAGTTCCTTCCAAATTGGTTCCGGCCCTACCAAGCCAGTTGCCACGGCATCGCGGGCGAAGATCTGCGCCTCTACACTTTGATCCCGAAGCAACTCGGAGATAGCTTCGGGCGTGATGGCGAGTATCGCCCTGAGTTGCCCCACAACTCCTGGGATTTTCGGCCGACCCGACCGGTAGTCGCCCCAGAGTTTTCTGAACAAACCGATACGCTGCGCCAGCGCAGCCTCCTTTGTCAGAGCTGCCGCTTTGACCTTGTCGGAAACCGCCTTGGACTTGGCGATTTCCTGATCGCGCTTGGCGGAATCTCCCGGCCGACCGGCATAGTGCCATAGCTGATCCGCAGAGCGCCCATCCAGCTCCGGGGTATCAAGCCGCCAGGCCTCGGGTCCAATGAGAGCCGCGATCATCTTGTCGAGGTCTTTCTCCTTGCCACCGGCAGCGATGGCACGGATCAGCGACGCCTGCGGATCAGCCACGTGTGCCAACTGCGCGGCCCTCTGCTGCGCCTCTTCTGGAGTGAACTCATCCCAGTTTTTCCCGAAGATCAAAATGCCATTACGGTTGGTCAGCTTGTCTCCGTAACGCGCGAAGTGATAAACCTTCCTTACTTCCTTGACCTCGGTAGGGCGCACCGCCCCATCTCGGTAATACCCTACGCGCCACGAGTCCATTAAGTCAGCAAGCTGAAACGGCGTCAGTTTCGCCGCGGCCGCAACGACCGGCGCCATTTTGGCCTCGATTTCATGCGGCCAGTAATTTTTCGGGTCGTTGCGGTAGTATTGCCCATTGCCACCACCGGCCCACCCAGTCTGAACCCATCGGGCATACCGTGGAAACTTCTCCAATAAGGCCGTTGCCTTGGCGTTTGGCGGCGCGACATTCTTTTCGGAAAGCTTCGCCAGATTATAAGCCCGAACCGAGATGGCCCAGTCGAGCTGCAATGCCAGCTCCTCATTAAAATTCATTGCGGCGGCCAATTGCTGACATGCCGTCACCAATGCATTCGTCACCACGACCGTGCCGGGTTGCTCGACATAAACGTCCGACTGCTCGAGCAACCAGCGGAAATACTGATCATAAAAAATCGAGCGAAGGTCTTCTGAAATTCCAGATTTGAGCAGGGCATGCAAGCGCCTGGCTACCGCCTCTGCGTCCTTGCGTTTCATCGCTTCCGCAAGAAACCATTGATCGAGCTGCCGGGCATTATCATTGGCAGCGTGGCGGTTCAAAGTGGAACGATTAAAGGAATATGCCGAGCCGGGATCGTTCAGTTGATCCTTCAAAAGTGTATGAGCTGCCACAATCGCCAAGCCGGCGCTCGCAGCCTTGGGGTCCGCCTTCTTGAGATACTGCTGATACAAAGCCGCCGCTCCCCGGGCGTCACCGCTCAATTCGGCCGCACGCCCAGCCTGGTAAAGCAAGGTGATATTCTCAGGAATATTCTGCCGCAACCAGCGACGCGTCTCGGCAATCGCCTGTGTCGGTTTACCTTCGGAAATTCCGGACTTCAGAAGATCCAGGATGGCAGCTTCAGACTGTGTTTCCAAGCTAGAGGACATTGCCGACCGCTTCTCAGCAAAGGTCTGTCCGAATGCGTCAGGCAACGCAGCCATGGCAATGATTCCAAGAGAAACCTGAATGCCAAATCTAACGCGCTTCATACTATTCAAATCGAAGATCATGCTGAATTCCATTCGCTTGCCTATTCACCCTCTTCAGCTTCCAGACCGGCCAATTTCTTTCTGGCTTCGGTGACATGCTTGCTGGTCGGATAATCAAAAATCAACTTTCGCAGCTTTCCTTTGGCGGTTTCTTTGTCCCCCATCCGGTATCCCACGTTGGCCCAGAGCAACAACATCTCATCCAAAAACGCCGCGTCCGGATAGTCGTTAAAGACATTCTCCAGCAAGTCCGCCGCCTGTGCGAAGGCCTCGGTATCGACGTAGTGTCTGACCACTCGACCCAAAGCTTCCGCAGCATAGGAACTTTCGGGGTAACTTTGATAAGTCCTCCGAAAGGCGGTCACTGCCGGCCCCATGGCATTTTGAAGAGCGGTCGCTTTGGTTAAGCCGGCCTTGCCCCACTTACTATTGTGGGCGTCGGCTTTCTCCACTGAATCGATCGCGCGCTTCTGCAAGGTTTCTCCAATCCGGAACTGGGCTTCGGCAGCAGAAATAGGATTCTCCAATTCCAACACCCGCTGGTAGACATCAACCGCTTTTTCGAATTCCTCCTTATCAGTGAGACTACGACCCAAGGTCATGAGAGCCTTATCCGCGAGGACGGACTCTGGATAGAGACGGTTAAAGGCCAGACAGGTTGCGGTGGCCGAATCAAAGTCATCCTTCAGCAATTCACTTTCCCACTTCAAGCGGAAGGCATTCTCAACCAGATCACCCGGCAGTTTCTTCCGATTCATAATGATGGGATCCACCTTGGCGAGAGCCTCCATGGCGCGCTGCGCGGCACGTTGATCCAATCCCATGTCTTTATAAATTCCGCCTAATCCCGAAAGAGCCTCCGCTTCGACCGATCCCTTACGCGCTTTGAGCAATTCCTCGAAGACCACGAACTGATCTGCGGTGACACCTGAATTCACCGAACCCGACACTTTGATGCGGGCCTCGCTGCTCCGGGATTCATTTCCGTAGAGATGAACCGAGTCCGTATACGACACCGAAAGCTCATCCAGTTCGTCACAATGAAGTATATTGTCTCCGGAATTGGGCACTGCCCCCTCTTCGAGGGCCTCAAGCGCCACCTTGCCCACAAAAATACCGCTGCGAATGGCAGCTCCTTCCCCGGTTTCAATCAGAGTTAGGGTAATGCTATCCCGCTCTTTCCAAACTTCTTCTTCCTCATCGTCCAAAGCAAAAATATCGAGCAGCGCCTCGTCGTCGTCTTCAGCCGCCGCGGCCGCCTCGACTTTGAAAAAGGACTTCACCGTAAGGGTGATTTTTTCGGCTCCGTTCGAAGTGTCCAAATCCGCATCGCGAAGCATCAACACCTGCGGTTCTCCGGGGTAAGCGATGTAAGCTGGGGTGGAATTGTCCCCTAGGAAAAAGCCAACCGTCCCCGTGCTCACGGCCCGGACTTTTCCGGTCCTCGCGACCCCCTTGCTTCCATCAAGAGTGCTGTCATCGACATAGGTCACATCGAGAGTATCTCCGCCCACCATCTGCAACACGCCGTCACCCGGCTTCGGAGCACCGAGCGCGGTGGGCGCGGACGTTAACATCTCATGCTTCTTTCCCGGAACCGGAACACCGGTTAGGGTTTCCACGTCACCACTGCTGACCTTCACCTGAGCTTGCACCGGAACTCCCAGCTTCCGCATGACGGGAACATCGGCATCAACGATCTTGGAATAGAAACGCTGGCCAATCTCAATACGCCCCAAATCATCCTGCCCTTCTCCGGCTTCTTCAACTTCGGTTCCCACCAGCGAGAGTGAATCGATCGCCTTGTTCCAGTTCTTCAACTGGTAGTGGCTCATTCCAATATAGAAGTAGGACATGTTAGCCCATTTGGTTCGCGCCGCCACTTCGGTGAGTCGACGGAATAAAGGAAAGCATGCCGAATATTGCCCAGCCTGATACTGGCTGAATCCGGCTTGAAAGAGAGCCTCGTGATAGAGAGCGACAACATCCTCTGCTTGCTTCACCCCAACCTCCGGAGCTAGCAAACGGGTCAGCAACATGAAATGACTGAGAGCTTCCTTGGTTTTTCGTTGCTCCGAATAATGACGCCCCATTTCCATATGAGCCATATGCGCCAATAACTCGCCCTGATTATCACGCACCACCGTATTCAACATGGCCAAACCACGCTCATACTGCTTGTACTCCATCAACTCCATCGCCTTGTCGTAAAGGTGCTTGGCGCGTCGATCGATCCCAGCGGCGGCTCGCTCACGGCCGGACTTTTCCTCAGCATCTTGGGCCAGTGCACCACTTGGCATCAAAACTGATAGTGCGAGAGAAATCCCCGCAGCGCTCATAATCATTCTAAAATCTCTCATCATCAAAAATTCTGTTTATTCTTCGGCTTCGGCTTCTCCACCAATCAATGCCACGCCGTAACTCTCGAGACGATTGTGGGCTTCACTCGATTGGCCACTCTTGGGATAGCGTTTCAAAACCAATCTCAACTGGGTTACTTCCTTCCCTTTGTCTCCACTGATTCGGTAAATATCGGCAATCTTCAAACCCGCCTGGGAGGCTGGCTGCCCGCCCACCGACTCCAATTGCTGAACGACTTGGACCGCCTTACCATATTGCTTGAGCGCCACCAGACAATCGGTCACGCCCCAGGTTGAGGACGGCTGTTCATTGGCGGCATTATACGACTTAATTGCTTCCTCGAACCTCCCTAGATCTTGCTGAAATTGAGCCCGCCGCATGACAAGTCCGGCCGCGTATTTCGGGTCCTTCAATAAGACCGGAATCTCAACGAGAGCCTTTTCCATATTCGGCGGATTGCGATGACTTCGCTGGCTGTAGTAATCAAAGCGGGCCTTCGCCGCCATCGACTTGTCTTTGATTCGTGCAAAGTATCGAAGGACTGTTTCCTCCGGCTCATAATTGCCAACAAAAGCGCCATATCTCGCCAGGTCTTCGTCACTCAGTCCCTCCGTTCGGATCGACCGCATCACCGACTGCGCCTCATCATGCATTCCGAGTGGTTGCCTCAGCGAATTCATGAGCGACATCTTGTCCTCAGTTTTCATGCCACCCAAAAGGGGGTTGCTCGTTTCCGCGAAAAACTCCGACCTCATCTCGCGGTCGACTTTGTAGTAATCACACCAGGCCAGAATTCGCTTCATGGTCGCCGGTTGCTGGGAAAACTGCTTATCCATTCTGGCCTTCCAAGCGGCAGAATCCTTATCGCCCAGCAAAAGAACATCGCTCCACTGCTTTCGAAGTGCATCGTTTTCGACAAAGCGGTCCCCCATTTTAGCACCCCAGTAGGCGCAGACCTTTTGGCGCTCTCCTTCATCGGCACGGGTAGCGATTGCCGCCGCGAGCACGACCGTCCAGTATCGATGATCTTCTTCGGGAGCTTCCGTTTTCTCCCCACGCCCGTCGAAACCGCTGGCTTCGATATAGAATTCTTTCAGCTTGTCGTGATTAGGAGCGCGACGCACGTAATGGGAAACTACCGAGTTCCGCGCATCCGACGCGGCCCGGGTGTTTGTTTTCACGAAAGCCACCGCGGTTCGCCAATGATACTCGGTGGCTTCGTCGAATTTGCCCCGCTCGACCATCACCTTCCCGAGGTATGCCAGGGAAGTTCCTGAGTTGGGCTGGGAGACATATTCATTGTCTTTGACCATCTTGGCCCAAGTCGCCGTCTTCTTGGCCTCGTCTCCATTGAGACCGTGACACTCTCCCATATAATAAAGGGAAGCCGCAGCATACCGCACCGCATCCGGAAAGTAATCAACGACATCCTGATAGGCTTTGATGGCAGCATTTCGCTTCTCCAGCTTATGCAAACACCGCCCCATCCTCAAAAGGACATAAGGAAGCGCACCACTTTTCGCGAACTCAAAGGAATACGCCTTATAGGCGGCATAAGCACCTTTGTAGTCCTTCTTTCCGAAAAGCTTGTCGGCATCCTCCAAATTCACGCCTTCGAAGGTGTCGAGTTTCGCAAATTCACCTCCAGGATAAAGGATCTCTTCACCTGCAAGATCCTGCCCGAAAGAGACTCCTGCAAGTAATAGGAGGCTCATCAATGCGCAGCCCCCTATTTGGAAAGGCTGATCAGTTTGACCCAAAATTCTGCTTATATTGTCTACCAGTTTCATTTGAAAACCCTTGGGTATTCTACGCTCAATGGGATATCGCTTCGTCGACGATTCTCAAACTAAAAACCAGCAAATAACCTGCCGCTTTTTAAGCAGGTTTTACTTATCCTCACTTTTCTCATCGGGCTCCGAGGTAGCTAGCAATTCCTTGTTAACCCCTCAAGGGCTATACCCTCGCAGGTCAATCCAACATGGAAGGATACGCTAACATCAAGACCTTCGACTCCATCGGTGGTGACCCGGCGACCGAGCAATGACTCAGCAGACGGTCGACTGCTTATCAACTTTCCTTAACGCTCGCCCAAAAAGAGTGCCGAAGGGCGCTCGCTTGAAGGCGATCACATTCGGCTGGCTCAGCATTTGTCTTACCCGACTAGCTGATTCGGATAATATTCGGGCAGTAAACACCGGCCCTAAAACTAACAAGGAGCTACGATTCCTCGTAACTCCTTGATTAAAAAATGGTGGGCAGGGCTGGATTCGAACCAGCGTACACATACGTGAGCAGATTTACAGTCTGCCGCCTTTAACCACTCGGCCACCTACCCTTGTAAGTTTTTCGTGGGCCACCCTGCCTTGCAGCATCGCGACGGCGGGGAAATATTAGGCTGGAGAGATTCACGCAAGGAGAAAGTGAGATTTTCGCAAGCAAGATGAGCAATTCTTCCTCAAAAATTCCACGACGGACAGAAACTCTCAAAAAAACCAAGCTAAGTTGATATCTTAGTTTGGTTATTTTTCTTCCCTTTTACGGTAACAGAAGGTCGAGGCTCTCAGCCCTTGTGGGACGGATCGCTTTGACTTGGGAAGACGCCAATAATTTGAAAGATCGAAGGACTTTGTGAAAAATTTCACAAAGTCGCTTTACGGACCGCCAGTCCGCTTGCATAGTCACCCAGCGCGAAGCTGTCTCATGGCTTCGTCTTCACACCCGTAAACGCGCGATAACACGATGAGCGAAGATGCCCCGGCAAATACCGCAACGGCTGAAAAAGAGCTTCCCAAGGATCTGGCTGCCGCGGCAGGCATGGTCAACGTCCAGATCGATGGCGAGTGGCTTCAAGTTCCAAAAGGGACTCGGATGATCGAGGCTGCCAAACTGGTGGGAAAAGAGGTCCCTCACTACTGTTATCATCCAAAGCTTTCTTCTCCAGGCAACTGCCGCATGTGCTTAGTTCAAATGGGCATGCCCCCGCGCCCCGCGCCGGGACAGACGCCTACTTACGGCGATGATGGTTATCAAGAAATTGGTTGGATGCCACGCCCTGTTATTGCTTGTGCCAATACAGTTGCCGAAAATATGGGGATTCGAACCAGTGGTGATCTAGTCGAGAAGACGCGCGAAGGCGTCATGGAGTTCCTCCTGATCAACCACCCACTCGATTGCCCGATTTGCGACCAAGCTGGCGAGTGCAAACTTCAGGAATTTTCGGTTGAACATGGCCGTGGTCAATCACGGTTTAAGGAAACCAAGATCAAGAAGCCCAAAAATGTCGATATCGGTAAAAATATCCGCCTCGACGACGAACGTTGCGTGATGTGCAGCCGCTGCATTCGGTTCATGGATGAGGTCGCAGAGGAACCCGTTTTAGGATTTTCTCAGCGAGGAACCCACACCTCGGTCACTGTTCATCCAGGTTATCGGCTTGATAACAACTACTCCCTTAATACTGCTGATATTTGTCCAGTTGGAGCTCTCACCTCGAACGACTTCCGGTTTCAGATGCGTGTTTGGTTTCTTA
>Ga0206682_10000036_pt1 | contig 112771 bp, 87 predicted proteins | sample M240m12015metaG_FD_155444 | JGI IMG/M metagenome (GOLD analysis project Ga0206682, IMG submission 155444) | Ammonia-oxidizing marine archaeal communities from Monterey Bay, California, United States - M2 40m 12015 | ecosystem: Environmental > Aquatic > Marine > Intertidal zone | place: USA... | reverse complement strand
AGCCGATCAGTCAGCGTGCCAGCAAAAACTACCTGATTTGCTGCTTGAATTACGCAGTCGATTGCGTCGTATCGACTCAGACTATATTGTGACCAAGCAGCTGATAAAGATGAAGTTTAGTGACTTTACCAGCACAACGGTTGAACGACAGGTGGTCAAGGGTTTGCCTATCGAGAGCTTTGAGGATCTCTGTGTTCAAGCTTGGGAGCGGGGTGGACTATCTGTCAGGCTGCTAGGTCTTGGTGTAAGATTTGTCGATACGAGAGACGAGGGCCGCGCTGTACAATTAGAGTTATTTCCTTGAGATTATCTATTACAGATAATCTCAAGGGAGGTTCACAAGTAGTAGTATCAACCTGTCTATGTGAATTCTAGTGCTAATTTGTTAAACTTAGAAATTGCATCGCTGATAAAAATAATATCGTGACGACCCGATCCAGTAAAAGCTCTATGCGCGACGAACTTCGGAAAAAAACTGAGGAGTTTCTTAAGCGTGGTGGCGAGATTAAGCAGCATAATCAAGGGGAGACCGGTGAACCCGCCGATAAGCCTAGAGCTAGATCGGTTTTTGTCAGTGGAGAGCCTCGCCAAACCAGAACCTACATCAACGATGTGGTATCAGCACTGGATAGCCGCAAGAAGAAAAAGACGCCATCAAAACCCATAAAAGCTAGCAAGCGCCCGAAAAAGAAACTTATCTATGATGATTTTGGTGAGCCGGTGCGCGAAGTGTGGACCGATCATCCTAAAGCTCCCTGAACCTTATCTATAAAAGTTTTGTTACATCCTCGCCTCTGTCTTGCTTGTCAGCATGATAGCTAGATCGCACCAAAGGCCCACAGGCAGCCTGTTTAAAACCAATGCTCAGAGCATATTCCGTGTACTGCGAAAACTCATCAGGGTGTACAAAGCGTTCTACTGGCAGATGGGCCGCAGAGGGTTGCAGGTACTGGCCCACGGTTAACATGTCTACATCATGAGCACGCAGGTCATCCAATGTGCGCAGTAACTCGTCTTTGCTTTCGCCCAAGCCGACCATTAACCCAGACTTGGTTTTAACCTCTGGGTTGCGAGCCTTATATTCCTTGAGTAGTTTAAGTGACCAATCATAGTTAGCACCGGGGCGTGCCTCGCGATAGAGCCGCGAGATAGTTTCCATATTATGGTTAAACACATCAGGGGGTGTGGCAGACAAAATATCCAAAGCTGGATCCATACGGCCGCGAAAGTCAGGTACTAGCACCTCTACCTTTAGGTTTGGGGATAATATTTTGGCCTCCCGAATGCAGTCAGCAAAATGTTGGGCGCCGCCATCGCGTAAATCATCGCGGTCAACGGAGGTAATTACCACGTACTTGAGTCCCATCTCATGGATAGCACTGGCCAGATTGGCTGGTTCATCCACATCTAGTGGATTGGGTTTGCCATGACCAACATCACAAAAGGGACAGCGCCTGGTACAAATCTCACCCATGATCATAAATGTAGCAGTGCCGCCGCTAAAGCACTCATGCAGGTTAGGGCAAGCAGCCTCTTCACAGACAGTGGCCATTTTATGACTGCGTAAAATATCTTTAATTTCTTGCACCTTGGGTGATGCTGATAGGCGCACTCGCATCCACGGCGGCTTGCGCTGAACATCCACCGTAGGGATAACCTTCACCGGTATTCGCTCTACCTTGTCGGCACTTCGCAGTTTTTCTCCCTGCTGCAGGCGCCGTGTGCGTTTTGGTGGAGTTACGGAGTCGATCGTCATAGCCTTACCTTAATTTTTCTCGTATTCATTATAGCCAAGTGCTGTACATAAATTATCAGCCAATACCCCCGCCACCTTATCAATCTGTGGTGCTGTATCGACTAAATCTGCTAATTGAGTCATAGGCACATCTAGCCCGCAGGGATTTATGCGCTGCCAAGGCGCCATATCCATAGATACATTGAAGTTTAAGCCATGGTAGCTACAGCCTTTACGGATACGCAGTCCAAGTGAGGCTATCTTAGCGCCATCGGCTGTATACACTCCAGGCGCATCGCGGCGCGCGGTCGCACTCACGTGCCAATGCGCCAAGGTGTCTACCAGTGCCTGTTCAATAAGCGTCACCAGATCTCGTACGCCAAGCTTTAAGCGCTTGAGGTCCACCAAAATATAAGCGGTGATCTGGCCGGGGCCATGGTAGGTTACATGGCCCCCACGATCACTTTTAACCACCGGAATGTCACCGGGTACTAGTATGTACTCATCTTTGCCAGCTTGTCCCTGAGTAAATACGGCCTCGTGTTCAAGCAACCAAATTTCATCTTCGGTCGTTGCGTCACGTCCGTCATTAAAAGCCTTCATATCTGCAAAAACAGGGCTATATCGCTGCATGCCTAGCTGACGGACAATCATTTTTAAAGCACCATTTTAACTCTAGAGCTAACTTTTAGGTCCGCAAAAATACTGTCTAGCTGAGATTTGCCAGTTGCTCTGATCACCACGGTCATAGATTGCCAGCGACCTTTACTACTATCACGAATGGCTATTTTACGACGATCAAATCCGGGGGCATGGAGATCCATCACCTGCAATATATGGGCGTGAAGATCTGGATGTGCCTCCCCTAAAACTTTGATTGGGTAGTCACAGGGAAATTCAATTTTAGGGGCTTGCTCTTCGCTCAATGGACTATGCTCAACAATTAGGAAATAATTTTAGTAAAAAATAAAACAATCCAGTCAAAGAACCGGGACATAAAGCCGGCCTCGGCAATCTCTTTCTCTGCCACCAAAGGTAAGTCGATTAGCATTTCACCTTCGAGAGTTACCTGTAAGCGCCCAAGCTCCTGACCAGCAGATACTGGTGCTTCGATCTGTTCGTCGACAAGTATATTAGCCGCTAGATTTTTCTGGGCGCCGCGAGGAAAGGTCAAGGTAACATCATCAGCAATGGTCAGATTTAAAAACTCCTCAGTGCCATACCAGATTTTAGTGTTTGCCTTAATTAGATCACCTGCGGCATATATAGTCTTCGTGTCGAAGTTTCGAAACCCGTAGGACAGCAATTTTTGTGATTCTTTAGCTCGGGAAGTTTCGTTACTAGCCCCAAGCACTACCGACACCAGACGTTGCCCATTGCGCTCAGCGGAGGCAACCAAACAGTAGCCAGCGGCGTTGGTGTAGCCTGTTTTTAATCCGTCTACACTAGCGTCTCGCCATAGTAAGCGGTTTCGATTAGGCTGGTTAATATTGTTGTGTGAAAAATATTTTTTTGAATAAATACTGTAATACTTTGGGTGGTCAATAATAATAGAGCGAGCAATTAATGACAGATCGCGAGCCGAAGATACCATACCCTTTGCAGGTAACCCAGTTGCATTCATATAAACAGTATTGTCCATGCCTAGGAGTTCTGCCTGAAGATTCATGGTGTCGGTAAACGCGTCTTCGCTGCCGCTAATATGCTCTGCCAAGGCGATAGCCGCGTCATTACCCGATTGAATAATTACGCCATGCATAAGATCAAGTACTGATACGCGAGTGCGTGGTTTTAAAAACATGGTCGAACCATCAGTCTTGGCGCCTCCACGTCTCCATGCGTTGTCACTTATTAGTATCTGGTCGGTCTCCGCAAGACGCTCAGCTTGAATTTCATTTGAGACGATATAGGTCGTCATCATTTTGGCCAAACTTGCAGGTGGAAGCTGCTGATCAGCATTGTGTTCGACTAGAACATGGCCCGTTTGCGCATCTACTAGTATCCAGGCTTTGGCCGCTAGGTCTGGTGCCGCAGGAATTAATTTTTGAGCCTGAGCAGTTGTAACGACTATTGGGCAATAGGCGATAATTACGGAGAATAAAATCCATTTTTTAAACATAGAGCGGCCACCGAAAATAATGAAGTATTTGCCGCGCAGTTTACCATCACAAACGCAGTTATGCCCGTCTGTGGTTAACTGTGTTAAAGATAACTTTTAGGGGTTAACGACGAATCCAGAAATGCCAGCAGTCTGTTGCAGGGCCCGTTTAATGAGTCGTAGCTCCATATTGTCGGCAATGGGCCCAACCCATACTTTATACAGGTTGTCACGTTGCTGAACCAAAATAGGGAGAGCAGTAAATTTACGTACTGCTTTTTGTATACTCTGCGCAGAGGCGGCATCACCAAACGCGCCTACCTGTAGATAGGAGCCCTGATTTATGGCCACTGGCGATGCTACTTCCTCAGTCGGCGTTGGCACCTCGGCCTTCGTTGGTTGTCGGCTGAGGCTGCCTGATGGGTCTATAGTTTCAATTAAAACCTTGGCAGTGCCTTTATCTGCAAAGCCTAGTTTTAGTGCGGCAACGTAAGACAGGTCGATAATCCTTGGTCCATGAAAGGGGCCGCGATCATTTACTCGAACTACAATTGTCCGTTTATTTTCCAGATTGGTGACGCGGACATAACAGGGAATTGGCAGTGATTTATGCGCCGCAGTCATAGCGTACATATCATAAATTTCACCATTGGAAGTCTTGCGGCCATGGAACTTAGTGCCATACCAAGAGGCTACCCCCTCTTCTGAGTAGTCTTTACCCGATGGAAGAACAAAGTAGGTTTTACCAAAAACCTGGTAGGGGCTTTTGTTACCTGCTCGGGTAATGGGCTCGATTTTTGGAGTGGCGTCGGCAATGCTGCTTGTATCAACGCGCTTACCAGCACCGTCCGACTGTGGTGTGTGCTCCGCGACTGTGGATATCTGGCTGCATCCGCAGAGTAAAATCACCGCCAAAACTAGGCTCAGAGGTCTAACAGTTTTGTGCGGACGCACAGATGCGATTCCTCATAAGTTCACTTAGCTGATAAACCGCCATGGCGTATTTAGTGCGTGGATTATAGCGTCCAATAACATAAAAGTTGTACATCCCTATCCAGTATTCAGTGCCATATTTTGCTGAAAAACTCATGGGAAATGCCTTGCTGCTGGGGGCAAATGTATCTACTGGCTTGTAGCCTTGGGCCATTAGATCGGCAATGGTAGCTGTGGGGCGTTTCATTTTATTAAGGCTCTCACTGCTGGGAGTCTTGTCTATGGTTGCTCTCGTGGCTACCGGCTGATCTTTTTGCCAGCCATGTTTGGTGAAATAATTGGCAACACTGCCGATAGCATCTGTGGGGTTAGTCCAGATATCGGCAAAGCCATCACCATCATAGTCAACCGCATAATTGCGATAGCTATTAGGCATAAACTGACCCCAACCCATAGCACCAGCATAGGAGCCTTTCAATGCAAGGGGGTCTTGATTTTGTTCCCGAGCCAGCAGCATTAGGTGCTCTAACTGTATGGTAAAAAACTTTTTCCGCGATTCGCGTCTCTCGGTATAGGTGTAGTAATCAAAGGCTAATGTTGCCAATGCATCAATCACTTTATAGCTACCAGTATTTCGGCCATAGTTAGTTTCCACACCAATAATACTAACGATAATGGCAGGATCAACACCAAATTCCCGCTCAGCTTTGGCTAGGGTCTCTTTATTCTGCTGCCAAAATTCAATACCGCGATCGGCACGAGTATCAGTAACAAATATTTTTCTGTATTCATACCAGGGTTTAGCTTTTTCAGCGGGACGACTCATGGCTTTAACGATAGATTTTTGGTGATTAGCTTGAGCTAGCCAGTTTAGTACCTGTTCCCGATCAAAATTATGTTTGGTTACCATGGTCTCTACAAACGCAGTGGCTTCAGGGTGCTCGGAGTAATCAGCAAGACTGACGGTGGCAAAAATCATTGCTGCAATAAAAATAGTGCATGCAGCTAAGGTGTTGTTTATAAAGTTTTTCAAAGATCAGTCCTAATTCGTCTTGGCTCGGTGCTAATAGCCATTAGAATACCAAATCCAAGAAACAGTGTCACAATTGCTGTGCCTCCGTAGCTAATAAATGGAAGGGGTACACCAACGACTGGCAGTATCCCTGAAACCATACTCATATTGACAAAGATATAGGTGAAAAATGTCAGACTCAGGCTACCTGCAATCATATGACCAAAATGCGACTGGGAATTAATTGCGATCAACATACAACGACCAATTAGCAGTGCATAGAGCGCGCATAGGGATAGCACACCAACAAATCCAAATTCTTCCGCGAGAACGGCAATGATAAAATCTGTGTGGCTCTCAGGTAAAAAATTCAACTGAGACTGGGTACCCTGTGTCCAACCTTTACCACTCCAGCCACCTGAGCCAATAGCTGTGGTTGACTGAATAATATTCCAACCTGCACCTAATTTGTCATCTTGGGGCGACAACAATGTCAATACACGCTGTTTTTGGTAGTCGTGTAAAACATATATCCACAGAGTTGGTATGGCTGCCAGAGCCAAAAAAAACGCAGTAGCCAGATAGCGCTTGCGCAGGCCCGCAAGGAAAATGACAAAAAAACCTGAGGCAAAAATTAATATAGCAGTACCTAGGTCGGGCTGTCGGGCAACGAGTAATACAGGGATAATAGTTATGACCAGTACTATCAGCACATGCTTGAAAGTCGGTGGGATGTAATGTCTACCCAAATAGGCTGACACCATTAGCGGTACCGCAACCTTCATTAATTCAGACGGCTGAAAGCGGGTTATGCCTAAATCTAACCAGCGCTGAGCACCCTTGGCACCAACCCCAAAAAATAGCACAATCACGAGTGAAAATAAGCCTATCATATAAAGTGCAATAGACCAGCGCTGCCAGAATCGTACCGCGAATTGCGCGGTACCGAACATTACACCAAACCCCACCAGCATAAGCAGTGCCTGACGTTTTACATAAAATAAATTTTGCCCGCTGGCACTGTAAAGCACGATTAATCCAACCCCACACAGAGTGATCAATATAGCCAGCAAGGGTAGGTCTATATGCAGCGAGCGGCCTCTGCGTCTGTCAATGCCCGAGTCCTGCATGCGGCGTACAAAATCGTCTCTATACATTTAATGCCCCACCTTAGCTATGTCTAGTTTTGGCTGTACTGCTTTGGATTTCATATACGCATCCATTACTAGGCGGGCAATAGGCGCAGCAGCTGAACTACCGTGTTCACCATTTTCAACAATTAAGCCTATGGCTATCTTTGGGTTCTCCGCTGGAGCGAAGGCCACAAATAGGGCGTGATCCCACTGGCTCTTGTCGATTTTAGAGCTGTCATATTCTTCCTCCGCTTTAATGCTAATCACCTGAGCGGTTCCAGTTTTTCCGGCAATTTTATAATCCAATCCTTTATTAATGCCTTTAGCCGTTCCCCGCGATGAATGCACAACATCTCTCATTGCCTGGTGCACATAGTCCCAGTGCACCTGTTTTATATCTAGAGGTTCGGCGAGGGGATTTTCTGCAATAGGCACTCCATTAATAGATTTAACTAGTTTAGGTGCAATCATTTTGCCGCGGGATGCAATTCGTGCCGACATCACTGCCAGTTGCAGTGGCGTTGCCAGCATAAATCCCTGGCCAATACTGGTGTTGATAGTATCGCCGTTAAACCAGCTCTGACCTCGAGCGCCTTTTTTCCAAAGTCGTGAAGGCATAATGCCGGGCCGTTCACCGGGCATGTCAATACCGGTAATCTGTCCCAAACCGAATTTTTCGCTGTAGCTAGAGAGTAAGTCGATACCAGTTTTAATGCTCATGTTGTAGAAAAATACGTCACAGGATTCGATGATAGCTTCGGCCAGATCAACCCCTCTGCCATGGCCTCCAAGCTTGGAGTTATGGTCGCGCCAGGGGCGCTCGATACCCTCCATAATGAAATAGCCGGGATCATCGATCGCGTAGTCCATGGAGATGGTATTGCTATGAAGCCCGATTAAGCCAAATAGCGGCTTAATGGTTGAGCCAGGTGGGTACTGGCCACTAATGGAGCGGTCAAACAGGGGGCGATCCTTCGAGTTGAGCAGGGCATCGTAAGTTTTTTGACTAATTCCGGAGACAAACAGATTTGGATCGTAGCTAGGCGCGCTAACCATAGCCAATATACCGCCAGACTCTACATCAATAGCGACCAGTGCACCCCGCTCGTCCTTAAAAGCCTGGTGAGCAATACGCTGTAAATGGCTGTCCAGATACAGGGTTAGGTTACTGCCCGGCACTGGGTCGACTTTGTCTAGAATACGCATTACTCGCCCGCGAGCATTGGTTTCGACCTGTTCGTTACCCACTTCGCCGAGCAATAGGGGCTCATAGAATTTTTCTAGACCAATCTTACCAATAGAATCGGTGCCGCTGTATTTAACGCTGTCTATAGTCTGGCTCTCCCGTTCATTGATGCGTCCAACATAGCCAATTAGGTGGCCGTATAGGTCACCATTTGGGTAAAAGCGCGTCAACCTAGCGGCGACTTCTACCCCGTTTAAAAGATAACCATTCACTGCCAAGATTCCTCGTTCTCGCTCAGTAAGATTATATTTCAGAGGCGTTTGCTCGTAGGGTTTTCGGCGCTTTAAGCGTTTCTCAAAAAGGTTAATGTCAGCGTCAGTAATCTTGATCAATGAACTGATGGTGGCCAAAAGTTTGTCGAGATCCTCAGTGCGTTCGCGCACCACGGTTAGAATATAGGTAGGACGGTTATCGGCAAGCAGCGCCCCGTTGCTGTCGTAGATAAGCCCTCGAGACGCTGGAGCAGGGCGCACGTGAACGCGATTATTATCAGAATGGGTAGCGAAATCTTGGTGTCGGGTCAACTGAAGGTCTGCATATCGAGCAATAAGTCCCACCCCAGCGATAATTATTATCAATGCCGAGATAAGCAGTCGACCACTAAAAATTCTGCGTTCGCGGGCTGGGTCTGAAAAAGCGGCATCATTAATCATGGTGGTTTATCCTATCATCTAACTGCGGTGATAAGGGTGATTAGCATTTATCGTCCATGCTCGGTAGAGTTGCTCCATTAGCACAATCCGCACCAATGGATGCGGTAGAGTTAGTTCTGAAAGTGACCAACGCATATCAGCTCGGGCCAAGCAAGCAGCGGACAGTCCATCTGGGCCGCCAATCAATAAACTTATATCTCGGCCCTCCATTTGCCAGTCTGTTAGCGCAACAGCCAACTTTTCAGTACTCATGGTCTTTCCTAGCACATCTAGGGCGACCACAAAATCTCTGGGTCCCATGGCTTTCAATAAGGCCTGGCTCTCGGATTCAATCGCCTTGGCTGCCGATTGATTTTTTCCTCTATTACCCAGAGGTATTTCAATAGCTTGGACGCGCAGCTCTGGAGGCATGCGTTTACCATATTCATTGCAACCCGCAGCAACCCAATCTGGCATTCGAGTTCCAACTGCCAGTATGCGCAGTTTCATCGTCAGGACGCTACTTATTCGTCGCCGGACAGAGAGTCGAATTCATCATCGGCATTCACAGGGCGATCGCCGGGACGCAGTGCCCAGAGACGCTCCAAATCATAAAATGCACGGGTTGCCGGCAACATTAGGTGGACGATTACATCGCCAAAGTCTACCAGAATCCACTCGGCAGTATCATCGCCCTCAACCCCAATTAGGTGATGGCCAGCTTTCTTGCCTTCCACTGCTACATTTGATGCTAGAGATTTTACCTGCCGGTTAGAGCTGCCGGTGGCAACTATCATGGTGTCCATAACGTCGGTGAGTTCGCTCACGTCTATACTGGAAATATCAATGGCCTTAACTTCTTCAAGGGCGTTTATAACAATGTCTTGCAAGGATTGCGTCATGGCAATTATTTACTCATATAGGTGATGATGTTGAATATAGTCGACCACTGATTCCGGGGTCAAATAACAGATGTTTTCGCCGTTACTTACCTTGTTACGAATACTGGTCGACGAAATAGCCAGCATCGTTAGCTCACAAAAATAAATTTTCCCTTGAGCGCTTTGTTTAAGGGTCGTCAAATCATCACAGCGATGCAGGGTAATCCAGTCGGCTAAATAGCCCGTCTGGGGGATGGAAAAGCTTGGTCGCGACGACACAATAATATGACAGTATTGACTAATTCGCTGCCAATCATGCCAGCTATCTAGGCTGTTGAGTGCATCCATGCCAATACATAAAAATAACGGTGTTTGACCGCCTATTTGCTCGCGTATCAGGCGCACGGTGTCTATGCTATAACTCGGTGCTGGCCGCTGTAATTCAATATCTTCAGTATGCAGGGTTGTCTCTCGGCCAATAGCTAGCTGCAGCATCTCTAGGCGTTGCTCACCACTGACTTCAGGTTCACCGCGATGGGGCGGGAATGCACAGGGCATCATACGAATACTGTCTACCTGCAAAAGTTCCGCCAACTCTGTAGCTATTCGCAAATGCCCGAAATGAACAGGATTAAAGGTGCCGCCAAATAGAGCAACAGACATTATTCGCGTATCTGGCCGTCGCCAAACACGATCCACTTTTGGCTGGTTAAACCTTCGAGACCAACCGGGCCCCGTGCATGAATCTTGTCTGTGGAAATACCGATTTCAGCGCCCAATCCATATTCAAATCCATCAGCAAAACGTGTCGACGCATTAATCATTACCGAACTGGAGTCCACTTCGGCAATAAAGCGCCTGCCGCGATCAAAGTCTTCGGTCACAATCGATTCTGTGTGCTTAGAGCTGTATTGAGTGATGTGCGCAATTGCTTCATCTATGCCGGACACAATTTTAATGGATAAAATGGGCGCCAGATACTCTTCCCCCCAATCCTGCTCTGTGGCTTCAATAATTGAATCGATAATTTCCCGTGACTTTTGACAGCCACGCAGCTCGACATTCTTTTGCGTATAAATTTCAGCCAGTTGTGGGAGTATTCTCTGAGCAACCGACTCGGCAATCAGCAGTGATTCCATTGCGTTACAGACCCCATAGCGATGAGTCTTGGCATTATCAGCAATGGTCACGGCCTTTTGCAGATCAGCATGATCATCAATGTAGACATGACAATTTCCGTCCAGATGTTTTATAACTGGTACACGAGCATCGGCGCTAATGCGCTCAATAAGGCTTTTACCTCCGCGGGGCACAATAATGTCCACGTGATTGGCCATGGTAATCAGCTCGCCCACGGCATCACGATCAGTGGTATTGACTACCTGCACCGCAGTCTCAGGCAAACCTGCGTCAGTCAGGCCAAGAGCAATACAGGCAGCAATAGCTTGATTGGATAGAATGGCTTCACTGCCACCGCGCAATATGGTGGCATTACCAGACTTTAGACACAGGCTGGCGGCATCAATGGTTACATTGGGGCGCGACTCATAAATAATGCCAATCACACCGAGAGGGACGCGCATTTTACCGAGCTGAATACCACTAGGGCGAAAACCAAGATCTGTAATCTCGCCAACAGGGTCCTGTAGAGCGGCAACCTGTTTTAGGCCTTCAATCATGCCATCAATGCGCTCATCATTGAGTTCTAGACGATCTAGCAAAGCAGCGTCCAGGCCATTGGTACGGCCATTTTCCATATCCAGAGCATTAGCCGCTAAAAGCTTATGACGACTGTCATTAAGCTGCGCGGCAATCGCCAGCAGGGCATTGTTTTTAACTGCCGACGCGGCTCGCGCTAGTACCCGAGAGGACTGACGGGCAGCAATCCCGAGTTCCTGCATGTAGGTTTTAATATGCATAGCTATATTTTAACTGTCCATCAGGCTTAACTGGTTACAATTAAGCGTATAAAAGAAGGGTATTATACGGGGTGTACCGCCATAATTCCCTATTTTCAGTGGTATCCAGTCAATTTCCCTCATAGGCGCGTATAAAATGTCCATTTGTGACAAAAGGATGCCCCAGTGCAGTCTGCTCTTTCGCTATTAACCGATCATAAAGCTTGGCTTGTGCTCACCGGAGCCGGTGTCAGTGCTGAGTCTGGGGTACCCACCTATCGGAATAGCGCGGGCGTCTGGCAGCGCAAGCAGCCGGTGACGCATCAGGATTTTATGGCCCAGCACAGCGCCAGACAGCGTTTTTGGTCACGTAATATGGCGGGATGGCGCTTTATGACTGATGCGCAACCTAATTCAGCTCACCAGGCTCTGGTCAGACTACAACAGTTGGGGGTGGTATCTTGCTTGGTAACCCAAAATGTCGATGGCCTGCATCAGCGCGCCGGCAGTCGCGCTGTGATAGACCTCCATGGTAGGGTGGACAAGGTGTCGTGCATGGCTTGCGGGTTTCAGCAGCCAAGAGCGGCAATTCAAAGCTGGCTGGAGAGAAAAAACCCTGAGTATGCCTTGTTGGTCGGCAGTATAGCGCCAGATGGTGACGCGGATATAGATCATCTTGATTACAGCAGTATGCAGGTTCCCAGCTGTCAAAATTGCGGCGGTATTATGAAGCCAAATGCAGTATTTTACGGAGATTCTGTGCCCAAAGAACGCGTCCTGAAAGCTGAGCAACAATTGCAAAAGGCCGATGGTTTAGTGGTTGTGGGGTCATCCTTGATGACCTATTCGGGCTATCGTTTTTGCCTTTGGGCGCAGCAACAGGGCAAGCCGATACTAATATTAAATGAGGGTAAGACAAGAGCCGATGCAATAGCCACCGTCAAAATTGGCGGTTCTTGTGCCACCGTATTGTGGTGCTGGCTATCTGCCCTTGGCGATTAGCTGGTGTACTTTAAAGATATTTACTCACTATATCCGCTAGCGCCTCAAGATGTGCCGGGTCATCATTTAAGCAAGGTATATAGTGAAAGGTTTCCCCTCCATGATCAGTGAAACTCTCCCTCGCCTCCATGTTGATCTCCTCAATAGTCTCGAGGCAGTCAGAGGAAAAGCCCGGGCAGATAACGGCTACATGTTTGACGCCATCCTTAGGCATAGCCTCTAGGGTTTTGTCGGTGTAGGGTTGCAGCCATGGCTCACGGCCAAAACGAGACTGGAAGGTGGTCATGACCTGATCTTCCTCCATGCCCAAACGCTCGCGTACCAAACGTGTGGTCTGATGACAGAAGCAATGGTAGGGATCCCCTTTATTCAAATACCTCTGCGGCGTGCCATGATATGAAAAAACTAGTTTATCTGGCTGGCCATGGTCAGCAATATGCTTGCGGATACTGGTGCAAAGGGCGTCAATATAGAGTTCCGATTGTTGGTATCCACCAATAAAATGTAATTCTGGTACCCAGCGAGTTTTGGTAAACGTTTGCGCTACCGCATCAAACGTGGAGCCGGTAGTTGCCCCTGAATACTGAGGGTAGAGCGGCAGTACAGTGATATCCCGTACGTTTTGAGCAGTTAACTCGGCAATTGCCGAGGCCATAGAGGGGTTGCCGTAACGCATACCCAATACCACAGGCACATCCTCATTAAACTTTTTGTCGAGAATCTTTTTAACTCCAGCCACCTGTGCCTTACTGTGCACCATCAATGGCGAACCACCCTCAGACCAGACACTGGCATACAGTTTGGCTGAACGGCGTGGGCGAATCCGCAAGATAATTAGGTTGAGAATCATCCACCATAGCAAGCGGGGAACCTCAACGACTCGAGGATCGCTCAGGAACTCTCTTAAATAACGGCGCAACTCAGCAGTCTTGGGGGCATCGGGTGTCCCCAAATTACACAGCAAAACCCCACGTCGAGGTGAAGGGCCTTGGTGGTCATAGTCTGTTTGGCCTTGGTACTTCATTGGGGCGCTCCTAAAGCTCGGTTGTGGCATATCTAGGCGAAACGATACGGCAAGCGGCTCGTTTCGCCAAATCTATTTGTGCGAAGTTATACGCCATGAAATTGGCAGTGGATGGATAGGCTATCTATACATTTGTTTATAATTGATGCTAATGGTCTCGTCAAAGAAGGCTACTAGGTTGCCTGACTGACAACCTTATTTGTTGATCTGATCATTTTGAATTTCAAGTTGATGCCCGAAAGTGTGAATGGTGGTGTTAGTAATGTGGGTGGCAATCGATGCACTGTTACACTTATTACTTGATGGAGCATAACCCTGGGTGCTAATCATAGGAAGATTTCACAGGTATTTAACATATTTATGTCAATTTGTTCAGACATAAATCTACTCCTTAGGTAAACTAACGCGCCTTCCGCCGCTTAAGCGGTGAAAGGCTTTAATGCCATTGGCTATATTTTTCGTTACGAGCTAGGATTTTTCGGGTATGTCAGACAATAGTTTTGCCAATCAAGTGAAGAAAAGGCGCACCTTTGCAATTATCTCTCACCCAGATGCAGGCAAGACCACCATTACAGAAAAATTATTGTTGCTGGGCAACCTGATTCAGGTAGCGGGGACAGTTAAGGGGCGCAAAAGTGATCGCCATGCGACCTCTGACTGGATGTCCATGGAAAAAGAGCGCGGTATTTCGGTAACCTCCTCGGTCATGCAGTTTCCCTATAACGACTGTATGGTCAATCTGCTTGATACACCAGGTCACGAAGATTTCTCCGAGGATACCTATCGCACGTTGACAGCAGTTGATTCATCACTGATGGTAATTGATGGGGCTAAAGGGGTGGAAGCCCGTACCATTAAACTGATGGATGTATGTCGATTGCGCGATACTCCCATCCTGTCATTTGTAAATAAAATGGACCGCGATATACGTGATCCGATTGATCTATTGGATGAAATAGAGAGCGTGCTTAAAATAAAGGCGGCGCCGATTAATTGGCCGATTGGTATGGGTCGCGAATTTCGTGGGGTTTATAATTTCTATACCGATACGATACATGTCTACGAGCAGGGCAAGGGGCATACCCTGACTGATGATATTCAGGTTCAAGGGCTTAAGTCGCCGGAGGCACGTGCAGCGCTTGGAGCCTATGCAGATGATGTACTTGAGGAGCTAGAGTTAGTAAAGGGTGCGACCAATCTATTTGCAATGGATGAGTTTCTCTCCGGGCAACTAGCACCGGTCTTTTTTGGAACGGCAATGGGTAATTTTGGTATTCGTGAAATGCTCAATGACTTTGTCCGTTGGGCGCCAGAGCCACAGCCGCGCCAAACTAAGGACCGCGAAGTAGTGGCCAACGAACCTAAATTCAGCGGCTTTGTATTTAAGATTCAGGCCAATATGGACCCTAAACACCGAGACCGTATTGCCTTTTTGCGTATTTGCTCGGGAAAGTACACTAAAGGGATGAAAATGAAGCATGTTCGCACAGGCAAAGATGTGCGCGTATCAGATGCCTTTAGCTTCAAGGCGGGTGAGCGGATATCGGTCGAAGAAGCAGTGGCTGGCGATATTATTGGCCTACATAATCATGGCTCCATTCAGATTGGTGATACCTTCACTGAGGGCGAGACGCTAAAATTTAGTGGCATTCCGCACTTTGCACCTGAGTTATTTAAGCGCATTCGGCTAAAGGATCCATTAAAGGCCAAGCAGCTACAAAACGGAATTCGCCAGCTGTCAGAAGAGGGTAGCACTCAGGTGTTTTTCCCATTCCGCAATAATGACGTTATTGTGGGCGCCGTGGGACAGCTACAGTTCGATGTTGTGGCCTTTAGGTTGCGTGAAGAATATGGTGTCGAGGCAATTTATGAACCGGTGAATGTGCATACGGCGAGATGGACCGAATGCCAAGACCCTAAAGCGCTAGACGCATTTAGAAATAAGTCTGAAGATAATCTGGCTCTAGATGGGGGTGGTCACCTTACCTACTTGGCACCCACGCGAGTTAATTTATCCCTTGCTACAGAGCGTTATCCAGAGATAGCATTCAGAGCAACACGAGAGCACTAGTGTCAGTCGGCACGGCTTAAATAATAAAAATAATAAACTCTAGTAAAGAGGTAGGCATGAGCAGGCAGGTAATTCCCGTATCCCAAGAACAGTGTCCAGCGCATCTGCGCACTAATCGCAGTGCATTGACCCGCTGGTTTGGCCGTACCTTTTATCGGAGTATCGGTTGGAATCTAGAGGGATCAGTTGCCGACTGTGAACGCTTGCTGGTTGTAGCTGCTCCCCATACTAGTAATTGGGACTTCGTCTATGGGATCTCCATGGTGCTGGGTATTAATGCACGAATTCGCTGGCTCGGTAAACACACTATCTTTATTCCCGGCTTTGCCTGGTTTATGCGTTGGTTGGGTGGCATTCCGGTAAATCGCGAAAAGCCCGATGCGGTCATGGGCTATGTTGAGGAGGCGGTCAAAAAAGATAGCGGTGTGATTATTGTTGTCGCGCCTGAGGGAACGCGCAAAAAGTCACCAAAATGGAAGAGCGGCTTTTTACGTATTGCGGAAAAGAATAACTGCAAGATTCAGTTGGGCGCATTGGACTTTCCTAACAAACGCATTGTTCTGGGAGATATGTTTGAACCCACAGGTGACCACGAGGCTGATATTGCCGCAATTATTAAATACTATGGCCAGTTTAAAGGCAGGCATCCCGATCAATTCTAAACTTAATTAGTGAGCGCTTACTTATATGGATATATCTATATATGCTCATTTTATTCTTGTTGTCGTAGCTTTTTTTGCAGGTTTAATCTCCTCAGTTGCCGGGTCTGGTGGTATTTTAACACTGCCGGCTTTACTGTGGGCCGGACTGCCACCACTGGCCGCACTGGCGACTAATAAGGTGCAAAGCTCGCTGGGTACCCTGTCCTCGGCCTGGAATTTTTTTAGTAAAGGCCATCTAGATGTACTGCCCCTGCTCAGTTCCGTCGTGATGGCAGTGTTGGGTTCAGTGGCGGGCACTTTTTTGGTTCAGAGTCTCGATACTTCTACATTAGCCAAAGTCATCCCCTTTTTGTTATTGGCCATCGCGATATATTTTTTATTCGCTCCAGGAGTCAATGATGCAGATTTTCCACAAAAAATAAGCCAGCGCTTGTTTGCCTGCACTGCGGCTTTGGGTATGGGTTTTTATGGTGGCTTTTTTGGTCCTGGTATGGGTTCAATTATGCCGTTTCTGTTTGTTTGGTTACTAGGTCATAATTTAGTAAAGGCCACTGCAGAAACCAAACTGATAATACTGGCTGTAAATGGTACCTCGGCGCTTATTTTTGTATACAGTGGCTATGTTGTTTGGCAGCTGGCGATTGGCATGTCAGTGGCTCAGATAATAGGTGCGCGATTAGGTTCTAATCTTGTTGTAAAAGGTGGAGCCCGCTTTGTGCAACCTGTAATTACATTGATTACGATGTTGATGGCGGCTAAATTACTGTTCTTTCCTTGACCGAAGGAGTATCTGTGAACTTCATTATTACCCTCGTTCTGACTCTGCTGGTGGTGATGTTGGCACTGGTTGTTTTTCGCTATGTGGGATTACCTGTCTATCGGATAGAAGCGCTTAATATTGAGCGTTTACTAAAATCTGTACTGGCCCAGACTGCTACCAGCGCAGACTGGGATGTGTTCACTGGTATGCCTATCCACCACAACCCAGAGCTGGATAAAATTCGCATGCAATGTGTTATGTTAGAAGCCAGTGAAATGACTGAACGCGATGGACGAGTTATATTTTCTGCCGCTGGCCGTCTACAATTACAACAGATACTCAATCAGCTAAATGCTTTAAAAAGACTAGAGAATTAGAGGCAGACCCATGATAGAAAACACCTCACCTATAGCCCGATTTTTAGTGGTTTTTGCCGCTCTTGTGATTGTGGTGTCAGGATTGAAGATGGCAGGACCCCTGTTGGTGCCATTTTTACTTGCCGTATTTGTTGCCATGATTGTTTCCCCATTGCTGGGCTGGCTGAAAAACTTCCAAATCCCTAGTGGCTTGGCGATTTTTCTGGTGGTCATGGTGATTCTTCTTGTCGGTCTGGTTTTGGGTGCGGTGATCGGATCATCAATCACTGACTTTCGTCAAGATATACCCCTTTATTCGGCTAAGCTCTCAGCGATGAGTGACGCTGTGCAGCAGTGGTTAATGTCTCGCGGGATTGAAATTGAAGCCCAGCAATGGCAAAACAGCTTTGATCCTAGTGCAGTAATGAAATTGGTGGGCAGCACTCTGGCCTCATTTGGAAACGTTATGACCAACGCGGTGATGATTCTGTTGACGGTGATTTTTATACTTGCCGAGAACATGGGTTTTGGTGAAAAGTTGCGCTTGGCTCGAGGCAATGAGGCGTCTCAAGAGTGGCTAACTAAATTTTCCAATAGCATCCATAGTTACCTGGCTATCAAAGCGGCTATTAGCTTGATCACTGGCTTGATTATTTTTATCTGGCTGTCGATTCTTGGAGTTGATTATGCGGTTTTGTGGGGCCTGCTGGCCTTCATGCTTAACTTTATACCTACGGTTGGCTCATTTATTGCGGCAGTGCCTGCGGTGTTACTGGCATTGGTGCAACTGGGGATCTTAACGGCAGGCCTAACATTGGGTGGCTTTGTGTTGGTTAATCTGGTGATGGGTAATGTGATTGAGCCGCGCTGGATGGGACGAGGCTTAAATCTTTCGCCGCTGGTGGTGTTTGTATCATTGGTACTCTGGGGTTGGGTGCTGGGCCCTGTGGGTATGCTACTGTCTATTCCGCTGACTATTATGGTTAAGATTGCCCTAGAAAATCAGCCTGAATCTCGCTGGATCAGTATCATGCTCGGCGGTGCGCCAGCTACAGAAACTCCTTTGGCTGATTCTACTGACCAGCTAGACAGTTAACTGGTCACTTTCACGAGACCATATTTAGTCTTTATTAGCCACATTAGGCTCTTAGCTAGGGGTTGCGCCTGTGGCGTTGTTAATCAGCTTTACCTAGGGGTGCTCGCCGCAGGTAGGCCAGAACTCCAGCATAAAAAAGTGGTGTCATAAGCAGCCATGGAAGCTGCCCTTGCAGTGTGACGGTGCGGCCCTGAAACTCGAATAATACTGGATTCCACCAAGGGCCAAAGGGCGATAATGGTGCCCAAGATAGGGGCTTACCAACCTCGAGTTGATCATGATATAAAAACATCTCAACCAGAATGTTTTGTCCAATAAATAAAAATAATAGACATAAAAACACCCAGTGGCGCCAGTGGGAAAATAATACCCGGTTGCGGCCAGATATCAGCCAAACAGCCAGTAGCCCACCGCAACTAATTGACCCTGCATCCGCGAGTGAGTTGAGTATCCAGTTTAGGTGCAGAGGAAGTCGCTGAGTAAGGCCTAGGGCGCGGCGAACGTCTACAGAGTCACCAGCAATGATGCCGTAGTTGAACCAGAGTTCCCAACCCAGAGCACAGACTACAAATGTACTTATATAAACCGGTAAAACCCAGGCGGGAATTACTTGTCGATAGTGCAAGTAAGGAATAGCGAACAATGGCGTGAGCGCACTGCAATAGACTACAAATACCAGCCGAGTTTGTTCCCATGTCAGTACGTCCATAATATAGCCCGCGTTATATTTTCCTGACATTGTAAGTCGAACTGATCTGCCAATAATACAGGCGGACGAATGGAGTAGACCTACAGAATATTTGCGTAACAGCTACAAAGCTGTGATTATACCGAGGAATAAATTTTACAAAGGATGTAAAACCTATGCAGAACTTGTCTTTTTTGATTGCGCTCAAACTGATTGCGCGAGCCCTTTTACTGTCTTTTATATCGACTATTTGCGCGCCAGCTATAGCTCAAATGACAGAGTTATCCTCGGATGTGGCGGCCGATGCTAGGGTATGGATTGAATCCCCTGGCGATGGGCAGGTTGTCAGTTCGCCGGTGGCTATCGTGTTTGGAAGTGACAACGTCAGCATTTCGTCAGCGGGGGTGGAACAGGTTAACAGTGGTCACCATCATCTTTTGATCGATATGGAAGAGCTCCCTGTGATGGATATGCCTCTGCCGGCCCATGCTCAGCTTATTCATTTTGGTAAGGGTCAGACCTCCGCCAAGTTGTCATTAGAGCCTGGCGAGCACAGTTTACAGTTGCTGCTGGGTAACTATATCCATGTGCCCCACACTAGGCCGGTTATGTCAAAAAAAATAACAATTGTGGTGAAGTGATTTGCGCTAAGCTGATTTTAGAGAGATTTAGTGGTCGTAGCAGTTACAGCAAGGATGAGTTCGCCATCGGTTAGCTGACCTTTTACTGTATCTCCTGCAGATACCTGATCGACGCTACTAAGTATCTTGTCGGAGTTGTCACGAATAATCGCATAACCACGGCCCAAGGTTTTTAAGGGGCTTACAGTATCCAGCATTTGCATAGCTTGCGACGTCTCCGTCTGCTTGTTTGATAACTGCTGAGCCACTGCGCGCATCATTTGTTTTGTTGAATGGGCAACGGCCTTTTGACGCTGAGCGATTGCGGGCCTCTGGTTTTGAGCTAGCAACTTGTCGCGCACAGTATTCATGTAGGCTAATTGCGCTTGCACCTTTCCCGTAATGGCACGACGCAACCTAATTTCTAAATGATCCAAGTGTTGGGTCTGTTCCTGCAGCCTATGGCCTGGATGGCGCAGGCGTTTTTGCAAATAGTCGGTGCGCTGTTCTAACTGTCGGATTTTCAGCGAGAGCGCTTCGTTAAGGAGTATTTCAAAGCCCTCAAACTGATTGAGCATATCTTCTCGATCCGGGCTCAACAGCTCGGCTGCTGCTGAGGGTGTTGGGGCTCGCAGGTCGGCAACAAAATCGGCAATAGTGAAGTCCACCTCATGACCGACCGCACTCACTACAGGTATCGTACTGGCAAAGATGGCTCTGGCGACCACCTCCTCGTTAAATGGCCATAAGTCTTCGAGAGATCCACCCCCACGGCCAACAATTAGGGCATCGCACTGGCTGTGTTGATTGGCATCGGCTATAGCTTGAACAATTTGTTTAGCTGCCTGCTCTCCCTGTACTAAAGTGGGAAAGATACTGATTCTAATAGAGGGAAAGCGACGCTGTAGCACCGAAAGGATATCTTTAACCGCCGCACCAGTAGCTGAGGTAATAACACCCACATGACTTACCGAATTGGGCAGGGGCTGTTTGTGCTGATTATCAAACAGACCCTCCGCGGTTAGTTTTTGTTTGAGTTGTTCGAACTGACGCTGCAGGGCGCCAAACCCAGCCTCTTCCATATGTTCAATGACTAGCTGATATTCACCGCGGCCCTCGTAAAGACCGGCTCGGCAGCGCACTAAAACTTGAGTTCCATTGGCTGGTTGAAAGCCAACACGCTGATTGGCATTGCGAAACATAGCGCAGCGCACCTGAGCCTTGTCATCTTTTAGGGTCAGATACCAGTGACCAGAGCCGGGGCGAGCAAAGTTAGATATTTCACCTTCCACCCAAAGCATGGGTAGCTGGGTTTCGAGCAGGTTGCGCACGCTTCGATTGAGCTGGCTTACGCTAAAAATCTGGCGTTCTGAGGGATTGGCATTCATTAGCCTATTGTAAATAGGCCAGCTGTCTTAAGTCACTGATTATGTTCCTTTTAAAGCCTAAATATTTGTTTACCTAGATACGGCCACTGATTTATAATAAGCCGCTTACTTTTTAAAACCTCACTGAGGTAAGCGTCCCCTATGTTACGCATTTCCCACGAAGCATTAACCTTTGACGATGTACTCCTAGTGCCAGGGTATTCTGACGTCACCGCAAAAGATGTATCTACCAACTCCCAGCTCACCCGCGATATCAAAATGAATATCCCTCTGGTCTCTGCGGCTATGGATACTGTTACTGAAGCTCGTTTGGCCATTGCCATTGCCGCCGAGGGTGGCGTTGGCATAATCCACAAGAGTATGACGATTGAGCAACAGGCCAAAGAGGTGCATGCGGTTAAAAAATATGAAAGTGGTGTGGTGAAAGATCCTCACACTATTCAATCGAGCGCAACTTTGCGGGATCTTCATGATCTTACAGTCGCTAATAATATTTCCGGATTACCTGTTCTTGAAGATGGTAATCTCATCGGTATAGTGACGCGCCGCGATGTGCGCTTTGCCACTGATATGGATGCGTTGGTCACCTCGGTGATGACACCAAAAGACGACCTGGTAACTGTCAAAGAAGGCGCCGATCCTGATGCCGTTCGGGTTTTACTGCATGAGCATAGAATTGAAAAAGTATTGGTTGTAAATGATGACTTCGAGCTTAGAGGTCTAATTACCGTTACCGATATTGATAAGGCCGAGCAGCATCCTAATGCCTGTAAAGATGATCAGGGCCGACTGCGTGTCGGTGCCTCGGTTGGCGTAGGCGAAGGAACTGATGAGCGTGTTGCTGCGTTGGTTGCCGCTGGCGTTGATGTGTTGGTTGTTGATACAGCTCATGGCCACTCTAAAAATGTCTTGGATCGCGTTTCCTGGATAAAACAAAATTTCCCTGAGGTGCAGGTTATTGGTGGTAATGTCGCTACTGGTGCAGGGGCAAAGGCGTTGGCTGACGCCGGTGCTGACGGTGTCAAAGTCGGTATAGGTCCAGGCTCGATCTGTACCACAAGAATTGTTACTGGTATTGGAGTGCCGCAGATTACCGCGATTGCCGATGCTGTCGTTGCTTTAAAAGGTACAGGTGTTCCCGTTATTGCCGATGGCGGTATCCGTTATTCTGGCGATATGGCCAAGGCGGTTGTCGCCGGGGCCAGCGCCGTAATGATGGGCTCAATGTTGGCTGGCACAGAAGAAGCGCCAGGTGAGATTGAGATATATCAGGGTCGCTCCTATAAGTCTTATCGGGGAATGGGCTCATTGGGCGCTATGGCGCGCAATCAAGGTTCTAGCGACCGTTATTTTCAAGATGCCAGCGCCGGTGCTGAGAAATTAGTGCCCGAGGGAATCGAAGGTCGTGTACCTTATAAAGGGCCGGTCTCTGCCATTATTCATCAGATGATGGGGGGGCTGCGTTCAGCAATGGGTTACACCGGTTGTAACACCATGGATCAGATGCGTACCCAACCAGAGTTTGTGCGGGTGACCTCAGCTGGAACCAGCGAGAGTCATGTGCACGATGTGCAGATTACTAAGGAAGCGCCTAATTATCCGGCTGGTGGCCGATAAGCTAAAGGTGTTGCTGTGTTTTAAAAAGGGCTGCGTTCAGACAATATCGCAGCCTTTCTTTTTTTAAGGTTAACAAATGTCAGATCTACATTCGCAAAAAATTCTTATTCTCGATTTCGGGTCGCAGTACACCCAATTGATCGCTCGCCGTGTGCGGGAGATTGGTGTTTTCTCTGAGATTCGTGCCTGGGATATTAGCGAACAGGAAATCCGTGAATTTGATCCCAAGGGTATTATTCTCTCCGGTGGCCCCGAGTCAGTGACCGGCGGTGCCGATGCTCCTCGAGCACCAGACTGCGTATTTACCATGGGTCTGCCAGTACTGGGTATCTGTTACGGTATGCAGACCATGGCCGGACAGCTGGGTGGTAAGGTTGATACCTCCGATGTGCGTGAGTTTGGTTATGCACAGGTTAAGGTCGAAACAGAGTCGCGCCTACTGCAGGATATTAAAGATCATATTGGCCCCGAAGGTGAGTCACTGCTCGATGTGTGGATGAGCCATGGTGACAAGGTTGTGGCTATGCCCGAAGGCTTTAGCCTGATGGCTTCAACCCCATCCTGCCCGATTGCGGGTATGGTCAACGAAGATAAAAAATTCTATGGCATTCAGTTCCACCCTGAGGTGACTCATACATTGCAGGGGCAGCGTATGTTTGAACATTTCGCCCTGCAAATCTGTGGCTGTGATGCCTTGTGGACTGCCGCCGCTATTATTGAAGATCAGATTGCTCGTGTTCAGGAACAGGTTGGTGATAGCCATGTTCTGTTGGGCCTTTCTGGGGGTGTAGATTCCTCCGTGGTTGCTGCGCTATTGCACAAGGCAATTGGTGACCAGCTGACCTGTGTGTTTGTGGACAATGGTCTGCTGCGCAAAAATGAAGGCGATATGGTGATGGAGATGTTCGCCAAAAATATGGGCGTAAAAGTCATTCGCGCCAATGCCCAAGACAAGTTCTTAAATGGCCTGGTCGGCGTTAGTGATCCAGAAGCCAAACGCAAAGTTATCGGTAATACGTTTATTGAGATTTTCGATGAAGAATCCAACAAAATTGATAATGTTAACTTTCTGGCTCAGGGCACTATTTATCCCGATGTGATTGAATCAGCCGCGTCTAAAACCGGCAAAGCACATGTCATTAAGTCGCACCACAATGTGGGCGGCCTACCTGATGATATGGCTCTGGATCTGGTGGAGCCACTGCGTGAACTATTTAAAGATGAAGTGCGCAAGATCGGCGTTGAACTGGGCCTGCCCTACGATATGGTTTACCGTCACCCATTTCCCGGCCCCGGCCTTGGGGTACGTATTCTCGGTGAAGTAAAAAAAGAATATGCCGATATCCTGCGCGAAGCCGATGCCATCTTTATCGAAGAGCTACACAACTCTGGCTGGTATCATAAAACCAGCCAGGCCTTTGCTGTATTCCTGCCCATTAAGTCTGTGGGTGTGGTAGGTGATGCCCGTCGCTACGAATGGGTGATTGCCCTGCGTGCGGTAGAGACCATCGACTTTATGACAGCGCGTTGGGCACATCTTCCTTATGAGCTTTTAGAGAAAGTGTCCAATCGTATTATTAATGAGATTACTGAAGTTTCTCGCGTTACCTATGATGTTTCCAGCAAGCCGCCGGCGACTATCGAGTGGGAATAATAGCTTATATCCTTAAATAACTAGGCTAGTTAACCATTTGAACACTCAGCCATTCAGCAACCAAGGCGGGCTTATCGCCACCTTCAATTTCAAGTGAGATAGCCATTTTAAAGTCATACTGACCAGGCTTTTTCTCGATAATCTCAGTCACAGTGGTATGACAGCGTATTCTGCTACCTACAGCCACCGGCGCGACAAAGCGAACCTTATCGAATCCTTTATTGACACCCATATAGCTGCCTTCAATTGATAGGCTAAAGCTCTGAGAGAAATAAGCGAGCATGGACAGGGTTAAGAAACCGTGGGCAATAGTGCGACCAAAGGGTGACTTAGCCGCTGCTTCTGGATCTATATGGATAAACTGGCGATCCATTGTACAGTCGGCAAAAACATTGACCTGTTCTTGAGTCACCTCAAACCAATCTGTGGGCTCGCAAATATAACCGACATACTGTTCTATCTCAGTCTTTTTGATAAGTTGTGGTATAGCTCTGTCCTCTGGTTATTCTCTGTTTAGCGGGCAATTGTCACGGTAATTAAGAAAGGCAGATCACCATTGGTAATAGGTTTAATAGTAATATTTTGGCTCACCGCTTATTTGTTTATTGTGGAATCAGCCAGATAGAAAGACATGATGCCGCTGTCAGCTATTATGGTGCTGCTGCAGTTGGCGCGCAAAAGTTCATCCTGTACATGCAGGCGAGCTTTCTCCAGCCGCTTCATCGAGCGTGCGACAAAGGGGCCATCACCGAGATCTAATTCAAAAAACTTGTCTCCTTGGCCAGCAGCGGCAATACTTGCTCCAGCAAATGCATGATAGTTATTGATTATATAATCGAATAGCGGAAATAAGGTTTCAGGCAATTGGTCATTATCTAGCCAACGAGTATTAGAGCGAGCGCCCCCCCAAACTCTTGCGACATAGTCCTCAAATAATGGTAAGTGCTCACCTAGCCAGCTTTTGGGCTCCGGGTCGAGAAGAAAATGTGCAACGAAGGGACCCACCAGAGCGAAGTCTGCGAGGCAGGCTCGCTCTCCCAGTAAAAAGTTATTCTCTTTAAAATGAGCGACTAAAAGTTCCAATAGACGAGCGAAGTCTGCCTTTATGGCATCGCTCTTATCGGGGCCCGCGCCCTGCACTTCGCATGCTGCAGCGCCAAATGTATTGAGCATGACCTCACCAAAGCCCTCTACCCTAGCTTCTTCATCATCGGTCAACTCAATATCAATATGCTTACTAAGCAGTATATTAGTGCCAAACCGTCTGCCAGTTACAATGACATTCTCTGGATAACACCATCGAGAGTGCAGGGCGTGTCTTGGATACCAGTGATTGAAGAAGTCTTCCAAGATAAAACAGGTACCTCGCTGTGACGAGCTATCGGGGATGACTGGGCACCCATTAAAACGATCATGTAAGAATGGTCCAATGCTGATAGTGTCATTAATCATCCAGCCATCGGGCGTTTTTAAGATTGGTATGAAATTGGTACCGGCGCGGTTATTAATTGATTCAGTTGTTTCTTGAGACTTTATCTGCCATTGATAAGGAATCTGCTGATAGCGCAGCTGGGCCTCAAGTTTGCGAGTAAACATACTCATCTCTTGGCCAATTAAAGTATAGGTACCTCTGTACATGTTCTAGCTTCCCCTTATTTATGCTGGCGATTATATTATTTTAGACCTAATAATCTTACCATCAATGCCAGCCTCGTCACTGCAGTTATTCATAAAATTGACTTATCACTTAATATCTAAATGTAGTTAGACGTTGATTCTGAAATAAAGCTCAATGTTGGTGTAATAATTGGGTTATTTTTAAGGGCACACAGGTATGGTTTTACTCACATGAACACTGTTACTCTCAATCAACGTGATATCGATTTTCTTCTCTATGAATTCCTCGATACAGATGCACTTCTGAGTAGGGCGCGCTACGCTGAGCATTCACGAGAAAGCTTCGATGCCACGATTAATGGCGCCAAGAACATTGCCGAAAAATACTATGCGAACCACTACCACAAGGGCGATTCGGAGGAACCTGTCTTTGAGGGTGATTCCGTTACATTGATCCCTGAAATCCAGGCCGCCTGGGATGCCACTGCAGAATTTGGTTTACTTGGCGCTAGCTATGATTTCGAGGAGGGTGGTGTTCAATTACCTGAAGTTATCTGTAAGGTTTGCGGGACCTATATTCAAGCTGCAAATTCAGGAAGCAGTGGTTACTATTTTGTTACTGCGGCGGCGAGCAATGTGATTCGGGCATTTGGCAATGAGCAACAAAAATCTCTGTTTCTTAGTTCTATGATGGATGGCCGAAGCGCAGGTACCATGGCTCTAACTGAACCCGCTCAGGGTTCAACGCTCGGTGACATTAAAACCTCGGCCACACTACAGCCTGACGACAGCTATCTTATCAGAGGGCAGAAGATATATATCAGTAATGGTGATCACCGTCTGTCTGACAATATTGTGCATCTGGTTTTAGCGCGGATTGAGGGTGCTCCCAAGGGAACACGCGGAATCTCTCTATTTATTGTGCCTAAATTTTTAGTCAATACTGACGGTACTACTGGGGAGAGAAATGATGTCGCCCTGGCCGGCCTGTTGCACAAAATGGGCAATCGTAGCGCTACATCCACCGTTTTAAATTTTGGTGAGCAAAAAGGAGCTGTTGGTTATCTTGTAGGTGAGCCTCATCAAGGGCTGCATTACATGTTCCAAATGATGAATGACTTAAGAATTGGCGTGGGTTTGGGAGCATCGGCCCTTGCTTACAGAGGTTATTTACATGCTTTGGATTATGCCCGTGAGAGGCCTCAGGGTCGTCTGCCATCAAATAAAGATCCCCAGACTCCTCAGGTTAAGATTATTGAGCATGCGGACGTACGGCGCATGCTGTTGGCGCAAAAATCCTATGCTGAAGGAAGTCTGGCGCTCTGTATGTATGCAGCGTCTTTAGCCGAAGACTGTAAAACTGCAGTTGCAGCCGATGATCGTGAGCACGCTGCCTTACTGCTGGATTTCCTGACGCCAATCGTGAAAAGCTTTCCGTCCAAATACGGCTGTATAAGTAATGATCTTGCGATTCAGGTATTGGGCGGCTCGGGCTATATCCGAGAGTACCCAGTTGAACAGTTATATCGTGACCAGCGGTTAAACCCAATTCATGAGGGCACTGAAGGCATTCATGGCTTAGACCTTCTCGGTCGAAAGGTTCTATCTAATAATGGTCAAAGTTATCAATTGTTCATTAGCCTAATCGAGAAGACGCTGGCTGATGCTACCGCTATGCCGGAGATTGCACACTTTGTGCCTCCGATAAGAGAAGCTATTGATAGAACTCAGCGAGTAACTGAGTCTCTGCTATTTACAATCAAAGAGGACCCTGATCTTGGATTGGCAAATGCTACTGTTTATCTTGATATGTTCGGTCAGGTCGTTATTTCTTGGATCTGGTTAAAGCAGGCAGTGATAGCCGCTGGTAAGCTAAGTTCAAATGGTCCAGAGCAGGCTGATTCTGAGATTAATTTCTATCAGGGTAAGCTTTATGCCGCTCAATATTTTATTAATAGAGAGTTACCGCAGACTATTCAGAAAGCCGCATTATTAGGGTTAAATGACAGTACCTGTTTTTATATGTGTGATGAATATTTCTAAAAAGCATAGCCTGTCTGCCACATACTCATCAGATTACAACAATAACGAATAAACTCAACATTAAGGACCTGATATGGATTTTTCGACATTTGCTCGTTCTCGTAAAAGCACCAGAGGCTTCAAGCCTGACCCCATTGCTGTAAGCCTGATCGAAGAGATTATCGATACTGCAAAATGGGCCCCATCGTCCTATAACACTCAGACCTGGCATATCCATGCATTGGCAGGGGAAGTGCTGGATAAGATTCGTGCCGGAAATACCGAGAATACTCTGGCAGGCAAGCCTCATGTCCGTGATTTCCCTTATAAAGAAGAATACGAAGCAGGGCATCGTCAAAATCAAATTGATGTTGCGGTGCAGTTATTTGAGGCTATGGGTATTGAGCGAGAAGATAAAGAAAAGCGTATGGATTGGATGTTACGCGGATTTCGTCAATTTGATGCACCTGTGTCATTAGTGCTTACCTATGACAAGTATCTTGACCCGGCTGCGATAACCCACTTTGGTCTAGGTTCACTGGCTTACGGTATTGTGCTTGCTGCATGGGAGCGGGGTATTGGTTGTGTCATTAATGGGCAGGGCATTATGCAGTCAGACGTTGTTCGCGAGTACGCTAACATACCTGATGATCAAAATATTATGATCTGTATTGCGATGGGTTATCCCGCGGATGGGTTCCCAGCGAATGATGTGCGATCTACACGCGCTGACAACAGCACATTTGTTAGTTATCTAGGGTTCGATTGATGTAATTTCAGACCATGGATTGCGGATTGCTGAAATCCATGGTCGATGTCATTTTGAGCTAGTCTAAATCGCTGGCATTGTGACGATCGCGCAACTGTCTTTTCTCTTCCCCCCAGACTCTATTGACTCTCAACCCTCTTTGAACTGCTGGGCGATCTTGAATACTCTCGGCCCAGCGAATCACATTTTTATACTGGGCGACATCTAGAAATTCTTGCGCACTATAGAGAGAGCCAGAGACCAACATGCCGTACCAAGGGTGGGTAGCCATATCGGCGATGGTATAGTCGCTGCCCGATAGAAACTCCCGAGTCGCTAGGGTCTTGTCGAGAACGTCTAGTTGGCGTTTTACTTCCATGGCATAGCGGTTGATAGGGTATTCATATTTCTCCGGCGCATAGGCATAGAAATGGCCAAAACCTCCGCCTAAAAAGGCCGCACTGCCCATTTGCCAAAACAACCATGATAGGCACTCCGCTCGGTCTGCAGGGGCGCTGGGTACGAAGGCGCCGAATTTTTCCGATAGATAAAGCAAGATCGCGCCAGACTCAAACACGCGAGTGGGCTCAGGTGTACTGTGATCAAGGAGTGCTGGAATTTTAGAATTGGGGTTAATCGATACAAAGCCGCTACCAAATTGCTCACCACTGCCAATGTCCACCAACCAAGCATCGTACTCCGCATCTTGATAGCCGAGGGCTAACAGTTCTTCGAACATAACGGTAACCTTGACCCCATTGGGTGTTCCCAGGGAATAGAGTTGATGAGGATGTTTGCCAACGGGCAAGTCCTTGTCGTGGGTAGCACCAGCAATCGGCCGATTAGTAGAGGCAAATTTGCCGCCGCTATCTCGGTCCCACTGCCATACTTTTGGGGGAACATAGGTATTTTTATCAGTCATTATTACTGTACTCTCTCAAGGTTTAAGCACATCTTGGTGAATCGCCGATAAGTTGTTACCCTGCGGCGTTTATGAGGATTCTCCTATCTGAAGTCTTTCTTGGTCATGTTTATAACGCAGGCCAGCAAATAAAAAACAAGGCATAGCGAGGAACGAAAAGACTGTAAAACCCAACAGTGTTACAGAATAGGGCTGATCGATCCCATAAGAGGCCATTACATCAATTGACACTCCTGTCATGGTAATACCAATGCCCATACCTATAACATTCATCAATAGAATTGAAAATGCGATAACTGTTGACCGCACTTCGGGAGGAATTAAACCCTGAATGCTCGCAAAGAATGGTCCGAAGAACGATCCAATCTGAAACATCCCTAGGAATAAGCCAATCGGTATCCATATCGAGTCACCGGGGGCTAATCGGTACGCTATCATAAAGGGAGAACAGGCCAAAAGAATAAAGAAAAGGAACACAAGGCGCCCATAGCCTGTTTTCTGGGTAAACCAGTCGCTGCCTATACCACCCACAAAGGTACCAATAATGCCTCCGGATAAACCCATCAATCCAGTTAGTTTGGCAATTTCATCGCGATCGAAGTTACGTTCTTGAACGAACCAAAGCTGATCAAAATAACCGGCTCCAATAAATACATGCAATAGCATCGCACCTGCCATAGCCGCCATAAGAGCAGGAGATTTTGGGATTGCAGCCATGGCAATCTTTGCAATTTGACGAATGCTGGGTTTTTCTATTTGTTCGTTGGCATCGATTAAATGACGTCTGGGTGTTTCTTTTACAAAAAAGACTATTGCCGCAAGAACAAGGCCAATTCCTCCGAGCAAATAAAAACAGTTGCGCCATCCAATGACAGGGCCGAGAAACCCTGCTAGCAAAAAGCTACCACCAGCGCCAAGAGGCGCTCCAATATAGTAAAACCCGACTGCAAAGCCCAAGCGCGACTGAGGGAAACGATCCGCTAAAAGTGACATTGTACTAGGTGATAATATGGATTCTCCGACACCTATAAACATCCGAGGAATGGCCATACTGACAAAATTCCAGGCCAATCCTGAGGCCGCTGTTAGCGCGCTCCAAAGACTTACCCCAAAACTGATCAGGCGTGTCCGATTGACCGTGTCGGCCAACATGCCCATGTACAAACCTGCAATTGAGTAGAAAATAAGAAATACCAGGCCCGTAAGCAGTCCGTACTCGGTATTACTGAGCCCTAGATCAGGGACAATGTAATTTGCAAAAGCCGACATCAGATTTCGATCAAGCATATTTAATACATTGAGAGAGGTCAGCAGGCATAGAAAGCCCATATCAGATGAAGAAATTGTATCTTTGCTTGGCATATCATTAGTCATTGTCTTTGGCCTTATCAACTACTAGTCCTTGTATGAAGGGTCGATCTTGTCAATCAATCGAGTAAATGCAGTAAATTCAAGTTCGCCAGTGGGCTCGCCTATCCCTTGGATAGCCACTAGCTGTTCGGACTTGGCCAGGATCTCGCGGCCGATGGGAATGCTGGGTCGCCCAGTTGAGTCTGTGGTCACCTGAACCTGACAGGCGCGCTCGATCGCCCAGAGATTTTGGAAGGCCTCAGGAATACTGCGTCCACCCGTTAACAGGCCATGATTGCGCAGAATCATCAGGCTTTTATTGCCCAGATTGGCGACCAGGCGTGACTTCTCGTCGTCCATAACCGTAATACCCTCAAAGTCATGGTAGGCAATCTGGTTATGCATCAGCGCCGAGTAGAAGTTGTCTGCGCGCAGTCCTTCTTGGGTACAGGCCACAGCCATACCGGCATTGGTGTGTGTGTGGGCGATACATTGGATATCTGGGCGTGCGGCGTGAATGGCGGTATGGATAAGAATACCCGCCGGATTTACCGCGTAGTCGGTGTCTTCAACGATACTGCCATCAATATCAACCTTGACCAGATTAGAGGCTTTGACCTCGCTGTAGTGCAGGCCGAATGGGTTGATCAGGAAGTGCTGTTCGGGCCCTGGTACCTTAACGGTAATATGGTTGTAGATCATTTCGCTCCAACCCATATAGTCGAAGATTCTATAGCAGGCTGCGAGCTTTACTCGCAGTTCTTGTTCGGTCTCTGACATTAACTTGCCCCTTTACAAACCTGTTCAGTATTACAATCTGTGTGCCGTTTTATCGGCCTTCTAGATATTCTCTGTCGTCTCTACTGTTATTTATGCAATAAAATTAGCGCTAGATCACCTGTGTACTGGCAATATTTAATTGCCCTTTTAAGCCAGCAAGTCGGTGGTGATAGGCTTCAAGATATTCGGGAGAGGCAACCATATCGATAAATGATTGCAGCGTTGGATACTTGGCAATAGCCATAACATCCCACAGCTCCTCAACTTCTCCGACGACCATACCGTTAAATACACTGGTAAAAACCACATCACCGCCTAATTCCTTAATCAATGATCCAGTCACGGCACCATAGATCTGGTAGGCTTCTATGCCCGAGAGGTCGGTTTCACGCCCATCTTCATACTCGGCTTTTTCTCTAAACTTCAGCAGGTTAACCATACAGACCGGGCCACCATTATCAGCTTTGAGTAAAGCTTCCATTTGCTGATCAGTTTTAGTGGATGCATTTATGTATTCCATTTGAATCTCCAAATATTAAGCTGGCACTCAATGAGCTCCAGCAATAATTTAATAACTAAACTATAAGCAAAAAATATCGCCTGACTTTCTGATAAAAATACCCGGATAACTAGAATCTAAGGGACCCTTAGCTACCATCATGTTTCGACGAATATTAACTAGTTCTGATCACCTGTCTATTCATAGTTTGGTGTCGAATAATAACTAAAAGCTATGGGATGATAATGTTCGAAAACATAGATCATCGAGGTAATCTCAAAGTGTTGCTACAAAGTCATCGTTCAAATTAGCATGCTTTTGTAGCGCACTCTGCTTGTACTGATGTGATCCCTATGCCTGTTTGAATCAGCCACCCTATCCATAGCCCATAATTATTTGAACTTTACTTCTAAGGCATAACAAGACGTTATGCACCCATAGTGCATTCCTATGGGTAACAGTTCAGTGCAATGCCATACTGAAATTATTCTCTGATCTATAGAGCCCATTTTATCAATAAAACAATAATTAAGTTTAAGGAAATTATAATGAAATCTATCAATTCTATTGCCTTTACAAAGCTCGTAATCCTATCGACCACTATGGTTAGTTGCTTGAATGTACAGTCTCAAGAAAATGTGTCGGGTGGATTTTCAGGTGTGGAGGAAGTGATCGTCACAGCGACCAAGCGAGCTGAAAGTAAGCAAGATATTCCTATTGCGATTTCAGTACTGGGTAGTGAGGAGATCACTAATTCGAGTTCCAATAACATCAAAGATATTGTCGCTTTGATTCCTAATATGACATTTGAAGCCGGTAATAACAGCGCTACAGCGGATATCTCAATTAGAGGAATATACAACCAAGTTCAAGCTGGAGCGATAGGCTATGAATCTGGTTTGAGTGTCTATGTTGATGGTGTGTCCACGGGTAATCAATTTAATGCTAATCAAAACCTGGGCGAGATTGAACGGGTTGAGGTTTTGCGAGGTCCTCAAGGAACATTATTTGGCAAAAATTCGATCGCTGGCGCACTTAATATTATCACCAAGAAACCGACTGATGAGTTTGCGGGGCGTGTCAGTTTTGAGCTAGGCGATCGCTCGTTACAACATTTTCAAGGCAATCTAAATATTCCTCTTAGCGATGAACTAAGCTTACGCGTCTCCATGGGCGATCGCAGTAAAGACGGTTTTGTCGATAACATAACGCTGGGCGAGGAAGATTATGCTGGGACCATAGATGAAACCAGCGGTCGAATTCAGGTGCGATGGACACCCAGTGATAATACGACGATCGATCTTTCCTCTGATTATCTAGAATTAGATCTTATAGACTACGTGTATGAGTACATCGAAGGGTCAGAGCAATATGCAGGTATGCCACCAGCAGGCAGCCCAATGACCGCCATGTCCTTCGATGGAGTAAAATATACCCAATTTAATGGCTTCGCCAACACCACCAGTAAAGAATTGTCTGGCACCTCGCTATCCATTGAGCATACATTGGGAAATGGTTTCACGATTACCTCGCTTACGGGAATGCGTGACGATGAAATGACCTTTCAGGCGGATATAGATGGTCAACCCATGACATTTATGGATGGTGTTTTTCCAATGACGTCTGAGCAAATCACTCAAGAGCTGCGAATTGCCTCTCCAGCTGATGGGGCTTATGACTTTGTCGCAGGATTGTATTACTTCGACAGTGAGCAACACTCTTACCAAAATTTGACGATTGGCCAGGCTTTTGCTGCAGGATTGGATCAGATGTTTCCAGAGCAGATGCGAGGTTTTTTGGGGGGTTATAGCGCCGACCAACATATGCAAGTTGACACCCAAAGTATCGCCGCCTTTGCTCATGTCAACTACCATATCAGCGATGATCTGACTGCATTTATGGGCCTTCGCTATACCGACGAATCAAAGGCGTACACCGCTTTCCCATGTGTTTCAGATAGTCCCTTGAATATGCCCTGTAATGTTTTTGCTGGCGCGGGAGTTAGCGAAAGAACTGAAGCAGCAGATAAGTTGACTACATCAGAGCCTAGCTGGACTGTTGGCCTGCGCCGTAATATTGATGAGGACAGCATGCTGTATGGAAGTGTCTCTCAGGGTATTAAAACTGCAGCATTTAATAGTTTGTACAGCCAGGATCCGGCGATCAGTCTAGCTGCCGGGACCTTGGTCGCTGATGCAGAGTTTGTGACAAGCTATGAAATTGGCTACAAGTCCAGACTGATGGATGGTCGAATAGAAATTAATCTAGCCGCTTTTTATATGGACTACGAGGATATGCAAGTTTCTACTACAGATATGACCGCGGCCGTCCCAATTCTGCAGTTATCCAATGCTGCGGCAGCGACTAGCCAGGGATTTGAGGTTGAGCTACGTGCTATGCCTACTGAGAATCTACTGATTATTGCTGGTCTGGGTGTAGTTGACGCAACCTATGATGAGTACACCGGTGTTACTGATAACAAGCTTGCCGCGCCGGTGGATGCTAGCGGCAATACAATTCCTTTGGCAGCTGATATAACCTTTAACGGTGCGATTCAGTATACGCGTCCTCTCGCTGGAGGCACATTAACCTCTCGACTTGACGGCTCATATATCGATAGCAGATACGCCGTCGCTGGTGTGGTTAACTCCAATGATCAATTGTTGGATAGTCAAATGCTCTTTAACGTAAGGCTAGGTTACCGCCTCAATGATTCGAATACTGCCATTTCTCTATGGGTCAAGAACTTAACGGATGATGACAGCGTTACCTACACAGATTATGGTGGTCAAAATTTTGGTGCTCCAGGTATTCATGGAATGTACATTCATCCTAGAAGTTATGGCGCTAGTGTCGATTATTCCTTTTAACACATAAATTTAGTCTTTGATAAACATTGGATAATAAAAAGCTGAGTCAATAGCCCAGCTTTTTATTTGACATTAGGATCAAAAAAGGAGGTAAGCCAATGGAGGACGTTTCAGTTGTTACGTCTGCCACAGCGTCTACAAGCTCGTCGGAACATGCAGCCGCGATGGCTCCATATATTGCTGAGGGCACAAAACGCGCGGCTGCAGCCGGTAATCGTGGTCCGTTGCAGTTGGATAACAGTGGCAAACTTCACCCTGACATACTGAATGCGTATAACCAAAAAGGGTTCTATATCTTTGAGGGCGTTATCGGGGCAGAGGAGTTGGACAGTCTGCGTGCCGACGTCACCAATATGATCGACCGCGCCCCGGTGCAGCCCGGAGCGAAGGTAGATGCCAAAGGCCGTACGGCAATGGGGCTGGATCATGCTGCCGAGCCCTACTCCTTTATCAAACCCCTGTCGGACCCCTTTGGTGGCACGGGACTATTGAATGGCCGCCATCCGGTCCAGATGATACAGCCCGAGCCCGAAGACGATGTTCCCAATGACGTTCTTTTTTTATTGCGGGATATATGCCAGGCCATGCCGGCCTGTCTGCGCCTGTATGGACATCCACAGCTATTGGGCATTGCCGAGGCTGTTAATGGCTCCGATTTTGTCCCCTACACTGAAGTCATTTTCGTCAAACAGGCGGGCCGAGGCGGCGCGGTATCCTGGCATCAGGACGGCGTAACCCATTGGCAGTCACCCAACTGGGACCTGGGTATCCACGGTTTTAATTTTCAAGTGCAGCTCTATGATACAACCCCTGCAAATGGGTTATGGATCGTGCCTGGTAGTCATAAGCTGGGACATATCGATATCAAAAAAAGGGTAGAGGACAATGGAGGCGAGCGATTACCGGACGCGATTCCTCTAATCTGTGCACCGGGTGATGTGACCATCGTCAATAGACAGATGCTCCACGGCTCCTTCGCCAATACCTCGGTGGATCAGCGTATCTCTATTACCATCGGCTTTCACCGTCGAGCCTCAGTGCTGGGTCAGCGCAGCGCCCTGGCTATAGAAGGGGGCGATATTTATGACGAGCAGCGCATATTTGAGCGATCAGCGGTAATTGCCGTGGCCATCGATGCGCGGGCTCAATATTTTCCCAATGAAACTCGCTATTGCTATGAACCCTTTGTCGGGTTGGAAGAGGACTACCGCTGGAATGACGATACGTTTGAGAGGGTGATACGAAACTACAGCAGTAGGGATTTAGCAATTTGACTGCGCAAGAGACAGACGCCACATCCCGAGACTATGGTTTTTTAATATTTTTGACCCTGATCAATGTATTAAATATCGTCGATCGGCAATTAATTGCCAGCTTGGCTAACTGGATAAAGCCTGAGTTAGGCCTGAGTAATACTCAATTTGGACTTTTAACTGGGCTCGTTTTCCTGTTCTTTTATGCGGTCGCCGGGGTCTTTATGGGTATTTTGGCAGATCGGGTTGACCGAAATCGTTTGATTGCGTTTGGTTTAGTGGTGTGGAGTGCCCTCACAGCCATATCTGGTATGGCAAAAGGGTTCCTCAGTCTCGCCATCCCTAGACTATTTATCGGTATTGGCGAATCAATTATGACGCCAACTGCTATGTCGATACTCTCGGACCGGTTTCCGTCAAAAAATCTCGGTTTTGCGGCTGGCTTTTACTACATGTCAGCGCCCCTAGGTGTGTCATTGAGTTTATTGATTGCGGCTTATCTTGAGCCCTTGATAGGTTGGCGTGGTTGTTTTTACGCACTCGGTGCACTGGGCATCCTGTTCTGCATCATTATGGTGTTCTTGAAAGAGACGCCTCGTAAGTCACAAATGAAAAGGCAGGGAAATCCAGTTAAGTCGCCAGAACTTCCGAGTATTAAACAAATGCTGGTCACGACCTGGAATGCTTTTGCTTGCTCTCCCGCTTTAAAGTTAACGGTGTTCGGCGCAGTGACTTTTCATGTTTTTTTGGGCGCTGCGATGTTTGAACAGATCTGGTTTGTCGAGGAGCGAGGTTTCGACCCCAATGATATCGCAGAGATAACCGGTTGGATGGCATTGGTTGCAGGCGTTGCAGGTAACCTTGCAGGTGGTATTGGAAGTGACTATTTTCTGCACAAGACAGGTATCGGTCGGCCGATGTTTATGTTCTGGATTACGCTGTTCATTATGCCGGTGATGCTTGCCTACAGATTTGTCGACCCTGCATCACCTCTTTTTATGGTTTGCATGTTCCTGGCTCTATTTCAGTATGGCTGCCTTTTTGGTCCTGTCTTTGGCACAGTTCAGGAGCTGGTTCCGCCTCAGATTCGGGGGACTGTCACCGCTGTTGTCCTTATGATGGTTAGTGTTTTAGGTATCGGTTTTGGCGTTACTTTTACCGGAGTCTTGGTCGACTGGTTACTCGCCAATAATATTGACAGTCCCTACACCAAAAGCCTGCTGTTCTGTACCGCAATCTCATTTTTAACCATTCCATTATTTTTCTTCGCTGGAAGGTATTTTGATCGTGATCGGCAGGCACTTAAGGAATGGGTTTGAGTACTTCCATATTAATACCTTATTTTGCTCTCAAGAGATTTGCATTATGACCCGCCCCGTTCTAGTGATGATGAGGCCTTTACCCTTGCCTTTACTGTGGGCGAATGGTGAGGAGATTGAGGTACGTCAATTTCAAGGCGACTTTAGTCTGTTTGAAGGCGCAACAGTATTGTGTTCAACCGCCCTTGATAGGGTCGATGCCGACTTTATAGCCGCTATACCTGATAGCGTAAAACTGATCGCTAATATTGGTACCGGTTATGACAATATTGATCTTGTGGCCGCGACCGCAAAAGGTATTAAGATAACCAACACACCTGTGGTTGCTGAAGATACAGCTGATCTAGCCTTCCTATTAATTTTGGCCTCTGCAAGACAATTAACTGCCAATCAAAAATTTTTACGCGCGGGTCATTGGACCTCGACTCAGCCGGCTACCCATATAGGTAAAACTGCCCATGGGACAACTCTGGGCATTGTTGGTTTTGGGCAAATAGGCCAAGCCGTTGCCAGGCGCGCAAAAGGCTTCAATATGAATGTCATTTATCACGGCCCCAGTCGCAAACCCGCGGCGGAAAAGCTGCTGGATGCAACATACTTTGAAACGCTGGAAGAGATGCTCGCCACTGCCGACATAGTCTCTTTAAATTGCGCACTGACCGCGCAAACCAAGCATATTATTAATGCTCAGACGCTAAGTGCTATGAAGTCAGATGCGGTTCTGGTCAATACAGGACGTGGTGCGCTGATTGACGAGGCTGCTCTTGTGGCTGCTATGAAAGCTGGTCACCTCAGTGCGGCAGGTTTAGATGTCTTTGAGTACGAACCGGATATTCACTCGGGCTTGCTTGAACTGAATAACGTTACGCTGGCACCACATATAGGTGCTGCAACAGCGCAGTGCCATGAGGCTATTGGTGCCTGCGCAATTGAAAATATTCTGGCGCAATTTGAAGGCCGTGAATTGATAAGTTGCGTCGATCCACAATAGCCCTTTTATTCAGGAAAAAATGGATTTCTCTTATGATTATGATTAACACCGATAATGTTTTTGAAACAGCGCTCAAGCTCTTAAATGCGTTTCTAATAGGTGTATGCTGTATTTTTTTGCTGAGTGCATGTAGCTCTGAAAAATATAAAAGAACAGATGATGAATCTAAATCTATCAGCGCTGAGGTGAGTATCACTGGCGGTTTAATTCGTGGATTAATCTCAGATAAAAACACTAATTCGCTAAAGCAATATCATGGGATTCCCTTTGCCGCCCCTCCGTTAGGAAAGCTGAGATGGGCACCTCCGGCGCCGGTGATTCCTTGGGCCGGGACTTTAGATGCGACCAGTCATGGGCGTTATTGCATGCAGCCTGAGACGACAGGGATAGGTATTTATATTGGTACACGAAGTAATCCCAGCGAAGACTGCTTGACGATCAATGTATGGACTCGAGCCAATAAGGTTGATGAAAAAAGACCAGTTATGGTCTGGATACACGGAGGTGGATTATTGGGCGGCGCTGGCTTTGAGCAAAGTGGCGAAGCGCTAACAAAAAAAGGAGTTGTGTTGGTTACCTTTAACTATCGTCTGGGAAGGCTAGGGTTTTTCTCCCATCCTGAGCTTAGCGCCGAGAGCCCAAAAGGTGTATCGGGTAATCAGGGATTTAGGGATCAGATTGCTGCCTTACACTGGGTTAAAGAAAATATTACAAAATTTGGCGGAGACCCCAATAACATTACTATATTCGGTGAATCTGCAGGGAGCTTTAGCGTCTCGGCTCTTCAGGCAAGTCCTCTTACCAAAGGATTATTCCATCGCGCTATAGGGCAAAGCGGTGGGATATTTTGGCCAATGTCGCATCGAAACATGGATAAACCATGGGCTCCCTCAGATGAAAAGCTTGGCATGATATTAGCAAAAGTTTTAGTTGGAGAGGGCGATAATGCGTCCCTTGATCTATTGCGAGCAACGCCGGCTTATCAAGTTATCGCTGCTGCCGAATCTAGCCCGGCGCTCAGTGCACTGGAATATATTCCAACAGTGGACGGTGAAGTTCTTCCAGATGAGATTTCCTCTATTTTTGCGAGAGGCGAGCAGGCTGATGTGCCCACTATGATCGGCAATAACGCTAATGAGCATAAAGCGGTTATGGATTTATTTACTTGTATAAATGGCAGTGGGGTTGATGGATTTAACCGTTTTAAAATGGGGCTGTTAGGAGAGGTTTTCGATGAAATTGGCTCTCTTTACCCGAGTGGCAGTGAGCAAACTATTCTCCAGTCTTGGGAGGAGTTCTCAAATGACGTCAACTTTACTTATCCCATGAGACTCTGGGCAAGAGCCATGAGTAATGTGAGTAGTGATGTTTACCTCTACTGGTTTAACTATTACCCCCCAGTATTAGATAGACAATACAAGGCTTTCCACGGTGGAGATCTTCCCTATGTCTTTGGACAACTTGATATGTTTGGTGGTAATCCAGTGGGTGCTGATTTCGCTGATGCCGATAAAATAATGAGTGCCTGGACTCGATTTGCATCCAGCGGAAATCCCAATGGTAAAAATATTGATGGTTGGGAATCCTTCACGCCAAGCAATGAAAGTTATTTTATTTTAGGTCCAGAAAATGCGCCTGCGAGGAATCTTAGAACAGAGAGAATGGGTTTAATAGAAAAGGCATGGGACATTCGTCGAGTTCAGGGAACCGCGTCTTTGCCAACGGTTATGCCGACTGGCATAAAAGACTTAATGCGTAAATGTAAAGGAGCTAATCCATGAGTTTTAGTAAATCAAAAGTGAGGATAACAATGTTTAGGAGTCTATTTGTGTTCCTGTTGAGCTTCTTTGGCTCAAATTCAGGCTCAGTGGCGTCAGAGGGCTGGGTAGTCCCTGAGAAGCAGTTGTCGGCAGCATCAGGTCTCAGTGATGAAACTCGACAGTTACTGACAGTGTTGGGTGCATCTCAATTCGATAAGAGAAAAATGACATTGGATGGCGATCTTCGACAGGGGCTTCTTGGTATCGCAGAGCAAGCGATGTTGCAACAAAAAGACATAACAATTGAAACCCATGAGAGTCAGTTTGGCGTTAAGATCCAAACGTCTGAAATGGCCGCGGTCAAGGTTTATAAAATTAGTCCTACACAGATTAATACCGCCTTTAAAGGGCGAATTTTTATGCATGCGCATGGTGGCGGCCACTTTTTGGGTGGTGGCGCTATGGCAGCGCAAGAGGGTGCCATGATCGCCGCTAGCGCGGGGATTGAAGTAGTATCCGTAGACTACACATTGTCAACTGAGGGGCCATTTCCAGCTGCTTTGAATGATCTGGTTGCTGTTTATCAAGAATTGCTCAAGACCTTTCCCGCCAGTGCCATTGCCGTGGGGGGTACTTCAGCTGGCGGTAACCTGACACTGGCAACCGTTCTAAAGCTCAAAGAGTTAAAGCTCAAGGTACCTGGAGCGTTATTTGTCGGTACCCCGAATGCAGATTTATTGTTCACTGGCGACAGTATCATCACCAATGAATATGTCGATAATACACTGGTGACTGTGGAAGGTATGATTCGGGCATCTGCCAAGGTATATGCAGGTGAGTATGAGCTTACCAACCCGCTTATCTCACCATTGTATGGAGACTTCTCTGATTTTCCGCCGACTTACTTGGTTTCTGGCACCAGAGATCTATTGCTGAGTGACACAGTAAAGGTGCATCGAAAGCTGCGTGACGCAGGGGTGGAAACGGATCTCAATATCTTCGAAGGGATTCCTCATGGGGCCTATTTAGCTGTTCCTGGATCAAGGGAATTTAATGGCGCGCTAGGCGATCTTAAGACGTTTCTTCAGCGTCATCTGTAAACGAGACGCTATAACAGAGGTTTATTAACCAATACCTCTTTGTTAATAGACTTCATTGGAGCAGCAGTGTCTTATACCTTAGTAAATTTTTTATAATTAATTTATTGGATACCCAATGAAAGTTCTTCGAACGCCGGACGAGAGATTTAGCGGTCTTGTCGATTTTCCATTCGCACCTAATTACCTCAATATAGATGATCAGGATGGCGGGACATTGCGAATGCACTACCTTGATGAGGGCCCCGCTGATGGAGAATTGGTTCTCTGTATGCATGGCCAGCCTAATTGGAGTTACTCTTTTAGAAAAATGATAGGCCCACTGGCCAGTGCAGGTTTTAGGGTGGTGGTCCCAGATATTGTCGGCTTTGGCCGATCGGATAAACCCTCAAAGCGTTCAGATTACACCTTTGACAGACATGTGAATTGGCTGAAAAGCTTTATTGAAGGGCTTGATCTGGAAAATATTAATCTCATTGCTCAGGATTGGGGTGGGCCAATTGCTCTGCGCAATGTCGCCGATAATCCAGATAGATTTGCGCGTATTCTGGTTACTAATACGGGTCTAGGTGATGCAAAAGGGATACCGCTGGAAAAGGCATCTGAGTTGCATAGGCTGTTGAGCGAAACGCCAGTACTGCCTATTGAACAAGTCACTAAAAATGCCCTTGGTGCAGCAGACGGTCGCCCTGGATTCTTTTATTGGATCAAGCACTGTGACGCCTACGCGGACTTTGACCCTGGGGAAGTTATGCGCTTTTGGCTAAATGACTGCTCAGACGAAGAGTGCAGGGCCTATGCTGCGCCATTTCCCGACGAGTCCTATAAGCAGGGTGCTCGGCAATTTCCCACACTGGTGCCGATTATCCCGGATAATCCATCCATTCCTGATAATAAGCGTGCATGGAAGGTACTGGAGAAATTTGATAAGCCATTTCTCACAGCGTTTTCTGCATCGCCACTGCCTACAAGAGGTCCCTGTGCAAACTTTCTGGACTTCAAAATGTATAAAAATGAGGCTCCGGCAATAGCGAGATTCCAACAGGACATTCCTGGGGCCCATGGGTTAAATCACGTCACTATTGCCGATTCGGGTCACTACACGCAGGATGATGCGGGAGAAGAGTTAGCGAGAGTGGCTATTGAGTTTTTTACTACAACATAGATGCCGGTTTGGAATTTCAGAGGTAAAAGCTATCTCTCCATTTCTGGAACACATACAAATATGAGGGTTAATTAAATGGAAACAAAAATGACTAACCAAGAAGCATTTGCTAACAAGGTGGTTTGGATAACCGGTGCCTCCGCAGGTATCGGAGAGGAGATGGCTGTGGCATTTGCCCGCAGTGGATCAAAACTTGTACTCTCCGCACGCAATAGTGAGCAGCTTGAGCGAGTAGAAAAGCGCTGTTACGAAGCAGGAGCCGACCGAGAGAGTGTGCTAGTGATGCCGTTAGATGTAGTGGATTTGGATGCTATGCCCGGTGCTGTCGATAAGGTTATGGAAGCCTATTCCAGGATAGATGTACTGATCAATAATGCAGGTGTTGGGGTGCGTGATTTTTGTACTGAGGTGAAATTAGATCTCTACCGGACAGCGTTAGAAGTTAACCTGATAGGTCCTATTGCATTAACAAAGCAAGTATTACCCATCATGATTAAGCAGGGTTCCGGTCATATTGCTGGGACATCGAGTGTCGCAGGTAAAGTAGGCATCCCCCTGAGAACGGCTTACTGTGCTGCCAAATTTGGATTGATTGGCTTTCTTGACGCGCTGCGTGCCGAGGTGGCTTATCACGGCATTAAAGTCAGTACCATTATTCCTGGACTGGTTAAGACTGGTGCAGTCGCCAATGCTATGACTGGCGATGGATCGGTGATTGGCGCCGAAGAGGGTGTCATGACTGAGGGTTTGACAGCCGAGGAGGCCGCTGCCGCCATTTTACCGCAGTTGGCTTGCCATGCAGATGAATTCGTTATTGGTAATTGCGATTCGTCAAAGATGGTCGAGCTAAAACGCAATGATCCGATACAGATTTTTCGGGGCCTTGAGCAGATGGCAGAAAGTTTATATAGCTAAATTCAAGCGTTGTAATCTGTCAGTCCGTTGCCATTTACGTCTGTTGCTGCTTGAGGTATTGAACAGTGGCTGGCCGCCTCTCTCTTAACCGACAGCAGAGAGGGCATCCTAAAGACAAAAATAAATCCTTTTTGAACCTGCAAATTGATTTAATAACATAGGGTTATCTATCAATAAAGCATTGCTTATAGAAGCGAGGAGTTCGAAACAACATACTTAAGAACATCGATATAGCTGACTATATTTTTGACTTGTAACGAAGAAAAGAAAAGTATAATAAATTCGAACTTAAGAGGGATTTCTAATGAGCATATTTAAACGAGGAAAATTATATCAAGGCGTTGCTTTAAGCTCGCTGCTGATTGCAGGTTTAGGCGCGCCAACTGTGGCTGCACAAAATGATACTGAACTTGATGAGATCATTGTTACCGCCACCAAGAGAGACGAGCGCCTGCGTGATGTACCGATGGCCATATCAGTGCTCGGAGAGGATGCCTTAGAAATTGCAGGGATCACTGATTCTCAAGGAATCGCGGATACCATTCCCGGTATGACCTTCAGCACGGCAGGGAACAATATTAACCCATCGTTCATAGTGCGGGGCATCGGAACCTTGTTGAATCAGGACGATTTGACTAGTCCAGTGGCCGTATACCTAGACGAAATGCCAATGTCGGCCGCAAAGAGCACGGTCAGAATGGATTTCGGTTTATTTGACGCCGCACGGGTCGAGGTGCTGAAGGGTCCTCAGGGCACATTATTTGGGGCCGGTACCCTTGCCGGTGCGGTAAGAATCATTTCAAATAAGCCTGACCCAAGTGGATTGTCCTATAAAATTTCCACAGATATAGGTTCGACTAGCGGCGAATTACGTCAGCGCTACAACGCGATGGTGAATATTCCCATAAGCGAAAATGCTGCTGTGCGTCTGGTTGCTTTCGCAGCTGAAGATGACGGTTGGGTCAATAACCTTAGTGATGGCACCAACCCAACCAATGGTATGACAAATACGGGATTGCGGGCGCTACTTGGCTGGCAAGTGAATGATCGGTTTAATGCGAATTTCTCATACATGTTTCAAGACACCGAAATAGACGATGGATCGACAATCAATCCGGCTTTGGGTGAAAACTCCAGAACTGGGTTCGCCAAAGACAGCTCCGATGTTGAGATGTCTATGTTGAATATGACGCTTGAGTACGATCTTGGTTTTGCCACTCTCACCTCTTCGACTAATTATTCTGAGAATGATGCGGTCATGAAAGCAGATTTGAGCCCAATAATTGGCGGCGCGGCCCCGTGGCTACTTCACCGGGAGCCCAGTGATGAGGCTTTTGCTCAGGAGATCCGTCTGGTGTCCAGTTCAGATTCCAGACTGGACTGGGTTCTAGGTGGGTTCTTGCTTGACCGACAAACTGAGGTGGCGCAGGTGTTTTATCTCCCGCAGTCATGGGTAGATGCCAGAGGAACCGGCCCAATTGGGGGCGCTATTTCTACGATGACGGTTGATAACGCTTGGATTTATGGCGGCGACGTCACACATGAGTACAAGGAGACCGCATTCTTTGGGGAGCTCGGGTACCAGCTGACAGATACTATTAAAGCCACGGTGGGCTTCAGAACTGGTGACATGGAAAACAGTAATTCGCGTCCAGGCGGCGGTGCGTCCAGTTTTGGCCCTGTTGGCTCGGTTATTTTTGGGGGGGCAACTTCCTTTGAACCTGTGCCTTACACCGCGGCGTCATACGAGCCGGGTAAAACCAGCAGTAACAACGTGAAGTTATCTTTGGCGTGGCAGTTTAACGATAACGTGAATTTTTATGCAACAGCCTCGGAGGGCTTCAGAACTAACGAAATCAATCGCGCCGGCTTTTTACCTGGACTTGACGGTCAGCTGGGGTCTAGTCGCTTAAACCCCGACTCAACCGTTGTGATTCAACAGGTTTCCAGTCCAGATAGTCTTTGGAACTACGAGGTTGGCATGAAGGCGCAATGGGATTCAGTCACAGCAAACCTTACATTCTACAACATGGTCTGGGAGGATATTCAATTGAGTGCCATGCGCCCAGGAGAACCCGATCAATTCATTACCAATGCGGGTGAGGCCAAATCCGATGGGATAGAACTCGAGATATTAGCCGATATCGGGGGCAACTTGGAGCTTGGGGTCAATGTGGCGGTGCAGGACGCTAGGATTACTCAATTAAGTGAACAAGAGGCTATTTTGACAGGCGCAGCGATGGGCTCTTCTCTTGTCTCGCCAGATCTGCAGCTCTCTGGACATTTTAAGTACACTGTGCCCCTAGATAGTGGCAATGAAGCGTTTGCTCGTATGGGCTTCAGTTACACTGATGAGTTACCCAATGGGTTTCCAAATAATGTCGGCACCCCGGGCATATTGAATCCGTTTTATGCAGAAACCGATGCCTGGACTAAGGTGGATTTCATCTTAGGTTGGGCGTCTGATAAGTGGTCGGTGGCGCTTTACGGAGAGAACATATTGGATAACGATGACTCCACCTTTATCATGCAGCAGAATTTTTTCGCCAACAAGCACATGACGCCGCGGCCGCGGACTTTTGGTATTAGGGTGTCGATGAATCCCTGATTCGTTTCAAAAGGGGGCTGGTGCGCTTTGTGTGGCGAGCCCCCGCCTTAGACGCTGATGGTTGCTCGTGTATTATGTCGCATGTTTTAGGTTTGGTTGACGTGTCACTTTGAGGCCTAGGGCATTTAAACTCTGGGAGCGCTGTGCACTCCAATGCAGTACAGCGGCGCTTTGATGAGAGCTCGCACTTGGCACACTGACTGACTAATAGCCTCCCGAGTGACATGTATTATCTACTCTATCTTGGCTTTGCGTCGATTGCGAAGCGACGGTAGATCACTAGGCAAACGGCGAAAAGACCTAGCCTTAAGCCCTTGCCAATGCCAAGCAAAAACGCCACCTTTTGGGTGGCGTTTTGTTATATTAACCGATAATTTGCTCGGGATAGGATCTAAATTTGAAACTTAAGAGGGGTAAATGGTTATATGGATATCAGGCAGTTAAAGCACTTTGTCGCGCTTGTGGAAACCGGAACGGCCCATGCGGCAGCGGATGATCAACATATCTCACAACCGGGGTTAAGTAGCAGTATTAAAAGATTGGAGAACCAGTTGGGTGTCCCACTGTTTGAGCGGCGAGGTCGAGGCATGGTGCTAAATGCCAGGGGCAGAGACTTTTATCCTCACGCCAAACGAACAATTGAACATCTTCGACTTGCTCAAGCCGAGCTAAAAGTCAGTGACGCCAGAATTCGTATCGCTCTCGGTGATATCAGATCAAGTGATTTCGTGGGTAAATTAACGACTAACTTAAGCGAGGCGTATCCTTCAATTTTTGTGGAATTCTATGAGTCTCACTATGAGACCATTTTCTCGGATCTAGAAGAGGGCATTGTTGATATTGCCTTTGCCAGCATTCCTGCGAATGGCAATATACCTTCCTCACTACTTGCTAAATTAATGACTCGTAGTCACTTTAGTGTTTTCTGTGCGTCAGATCATCCATTGGGGAAACTTGACCGTCAGATAACAGGTAAAGATCTGCAGGCCTACCCCTGGATGTACAACATCAAAGCGCCAGCAATTACGCCTCATTATCCAAAGTTAAAAGAAAGCCCTGGTATCGTTAAAAATAAATTAAAAATTGTGGCTATAGATTCGTTGCATATGGGCAAAGAACTAGTCATTAATTCACATTGTCTCTGTCATACGCCAGAGCTTGCAATGGCTGTCGAGTTACATAAAGGAAAAGTAATAAAACTTAATGTACCCACGAGACAAATTAGCACTGACATAATGGGGTTGCGGTATCGGGATATTAGATCTCCTCTGCTGGATCAGGTTTTTTCTATAGCAGCGAAGTGCTTTAGTTAAAAACTACTATAAAAATATAACTCTAAATGGAGTCGAGCAGTTGTGAGGGTTCCACTTCTAGTTACAATTTCTTGCTGAGGGTTAATCAAAGGTGTTCGATTCGACTGTGCTGGCAGACGCTTTTTTCCACGCTTTTTACTCCAATACATGGCGCCTTGATGACTCGTCGGTAGACGGTTTATCCGTTTTGGAATCCTATCAAATTCAGAATCTCGTATGCGAGAAAAGAATAGACCTAGGGGAGAGCGTGGTCGGGTATAAAGTAGGATGCACAAGCCAGGCGATTCGCTCTCAATTTGGTATCACAGAGCCTATTTCAGGGCGATTATTTGCGCCTCATGTTCAGGGTGAAGGCATGCCTATTGATCGGAGAGCATATGCTAATTGTGCCATTGAGCCAGAAATGGTTTTCACTATGGGTTGTGATCTCTTTGGCAGTGACTTCTCTGATCAAGAGTTAATTGAGGCGATTGATCATGTTAGCCCTGGGATTGAGCTGCATAACTACAGGTTTTGGCATCAGCCTCCAAGCCTACAAGAGCTTATCTGCTCTGGGGGTATTCATGCGGGTCTAATAGTAGGCAATAGGAAGATGTCTGCAGATATGCTCAATTTTAAGCATGAAGCTTTTTCTGTGTATCAGGATAAAAAGTTGATCACATCGGCCCCCGCCAGTGAGATTATGGGAGGACCTCTTGAATCCTTGCGCTGGCTAGTTAATTCGCTCTCCAGCAGCGGAGAGGGTCTAAAAAACGGCTCTATGGTGATTCCAGGGTCACCGACAGAATTGATCGAAATTAACCATGACTCTGAGATACGGGTGGTTATTGAGAATCTGGGTCAGGTAAGTGCAACATTTCATTCCTAGTTGATGACTCCGTTGGCCACAGTTTTATACAGTCCATCGCACAGTATTATTTCGAACCCAGATTAGAACTCATATTAGAACAATGAATTATGCTGACCCCCGTCAATAACAATATTCTGCCCAACGATATAGCGCGATAATGGACTGCATAGAAGAGCGGCCATGGGGGCCATATCTTCGGCATTGGCTGCGAAGCCTGCAGGGATTTTGTTATGTTGTTGGAAGTGCTCGGCAATAACATCATTATCTAGCTCAAGACTAAATGCCTTGGCGTAAGCGGCAGTATTTTCCTCTGAGCCCTCTGTCGCAAACATCCCTGGCAATATGTTATTAATATTCACGCCGTACTGTGCGATCTCTCGGGAGACACTGGCAGTGTAATTAATTAAAGCCGATCGAGCAGGCCCAGACATCAGGCGCCAGATCATCGGATTTTTAGCTGAGAATGTCGCGATATTTAATAGCCTGCCCCAGCCTTTGTCTTTCATCTGAGGAATATAGTGGCGCATAATTTCAATGGGACCTAGCAGTGCTGTCTCAATTGACTCGCGCCACATTTCAGGCGTGACCTGCAGAAAGTCTCCATTGGGATCTGGTGGTTTGATGGTAATGGCGACAATATCGGGGTCTGGGCAGGCCGCAAATAATATTGCCCGGCCCTCATCGGTTGATGAATCAGCAACGATGGGCGTTACTGTAGTCGCGTATGTTTGCGAAATTTCTTTTGCGGCCTTTATCAGCCTTTCTTCACGCCGCGCCGATATATAGAGCTCAACACCGGCTTCAGCTAATCGTTCAGCAGTGGCTCGTCCCATGCCAGCGCTACCGCCAGCCATCAGTGCTTTTTTTCCTGCAATTCTAAGGTCCAATCTCTTCTCCTTTGTATAAATTAGCGACTAAATATAACCACATCAAAAATGCCTTGTGATCCATCACTAAGGGCATCAGCGCTCGAGTTAAAGTCGGTTGATCAGGTTTTACCCTTTCTCAATTGTCGTTGAATCTCGTCAGCGATACGCCATAGACGATCCTGCCCCCAAAGAGCGAGCAGCTCAGTGCCGTCGGCATCAAGAAGTCTAAAGCTTGGTGTCCCCCAGATGCCGGCATCATAGAGACATAGCCTATTCTCTTCTAACATACGCTCTCCCTCGGGATCACCCAGTCGAGCTCTGGCTTGGTGCCAGTCCAAACCCGCCTGTTCGACAACTTTACGCAGTCCTCTGGTATTGTTGGTATTGACGCCATTAACAAATGCACAGGCATAGAATGCGCTCATCAGCTCGGCTGCTTTACCTTGCTCAGTAGCCCAGGGCAAAAGGGAACAGCAGAGCCTGACTGGCTCGCCTACCGGATCATAGATATTGCCAAAGGGTACACCGGCAACACGAGCCTCACGTCCGGTATCCCAAAAGATATAGGGACCTTTGATGGCTGTAGTTGGAACGCCTCTCATCACCATAGGCAGAACGGGTCGAAGCACCAATTTGACGCCAGTTGCTTTGGCCAGAACGACGGTTCGATCAAAAACAATTGAACTGTAAGGGCTGCGTAGGGTTGGGAAAAACTCCAGCGTCAGCGTGCCGCTGTCTCGCAGCGGGCCAGCAGGTGTTTCAGGTCTGGCCGCTATGAGGGGTTGTCCAGGCTGACTATCTGCATTCAGCTCAGCAAGACGTGTTTCAAGATGGTAGAGCCGGTCAACACCCCAGTACCATTCGCCTGCATAATAAAACATGGCGCCTGAATAATGTTTTAGCTGCGCCCGCCTCGCATTGCCTATGGCAATTTTCTCGGCAACTTCATTCGATGCCAGCGAGCCATATTGCTTATCCAGAGCCTGTAAATTTTTCTTGTCATCCGACCACAGCGCCTGACCTACCTGTGCAGCGCAGGCTACAAAGTGATCACTGTCCTGGGCAGCCAGGATGGCGTTAGCCGCCTGTGATAGTTGTCTGTCGGGAGGGTCCGAGCGCTGTGCAAATGCTAGGCCGTAATAGTCGGCAATTTGATGAGCGTCATAGCGCGATAACCTCATCAGCATGTCGAGTTCTGGGGCGTTATCTCCCGGCGGCTCGCTGACTAAAAAACAGGTGAGTTCGATATTGTAGCGAGCCACAAAAGCCTGCAAAATCTGTGCGGCCAGATGGCTGTAGGGATCATCGACATAGTGGAAATACTCGACTCTGTGAGGCGATTTCTCCTGCACTCTTTTCCTTTCCTCCTTGATACGCCTTTTATCAGTGCCAGCGAAGCTGACATAATTCTTTAGCATCTGCGATGCTATCCAGCGTTTGTAAGCTGGTGGATCCATGGTAGATACGCCACCCTGCTCTTTGAATCGTACCATTTGTGACAACTCCCTCGTATTATTTTAAACAGGTTTGCCAGATTTATGCGTTCGCATCGATTAATTCCCAGTGCTGGGTGAAGTGCTTTAGCACCTCCGGCAGTTGACTGCGAAAATCATCTTTGCCATCGGTGGCAATAGCTTCAAGCATGACTTTAATACCAAGACGTTTGTCATCGGCAATATGAAGCATAAATTCCGTTTCGGAAAATGCAGCTTTTAACGCTGTTTGGAAGGCGACTTTTATTGCTCTTTTTCTAAGTTCTGGTTTGTATATTTTACCTACAGCGGTCAAAGGCAGGACATCACAGATGGTGACATCTACCGGTGCGGCCGCTCGTTCGCTAATATGATCACGGGCGAAAGCTTTTAATTCATCTTCACTGGCGGTGGCTCCCTCTACTAACCGCACAAACGCTACCGGAACCTCTCCTGAGTGGGTGTCAGGGCGACCTACTGCAGCTGCTACCTCGACCGCAGGGTGAGCTGCGAGCGCGTCCTCAGTGACCAGAGGATCGATATTATGGCCGCCTCGAATGATCAAGTCCTTGGCGCGTCCCACTAGCCAGAGATAGCCCTCTTCATCTAATCGGCCCATATCGCCACTGTTAAATAAATCATCTTCGGGCCATACAGCCAGATTGGCCTGTTGCTGCTTATAGCCGGGGAAAGTACTTATTCCCGAGTGCAGAATCGCGCCTATTTCGTTAGTGTCACAATCTTTAATGATATTGCCACTATCATCGATATTGGCGATTCTAATTGTCTGGTAGGGGATGCGCATTCCCACCGACCCGATTTTGCGATCACCAAAAAAATAATGCGTCGTTGCCACGGCGATGGTCTCTGTCATGCCATAGCCCTCCATAATGTCAGCGCCAGTACGCCGGGCAAAATTTTCCAACAAACTTACCGGCATAGGGGCCGCACCGCAGCCGCAATTGAGAAGACTGGAGGTGTCAAAATTATCAATGGGTCTTTCCAGCAAAGTGGCATATATTGTGGGTACAGCGGCAAAGAAGGTGATGCTGTATTGTTCAATCAGGCGCCAGAAATCTTCAATAAGCTGCGGATTGCGAAAGCCATTAGGGCCGGCAAGAATGACTTCGCCAGCTCCCAGAATTGCATTTAAAGCGGTGACGAACGCTGCATTCACATGGAATAGGGGCAGGGTGCAGAGAATTTTGTCACAGTCTGAAAAACCATTACTGGTTTTTCCGCGCGGCCCTGTCAGCTGCATTTGGCAGACGTTAAGCACCTGCATTCGATGTGTGTGTTGCGCAAGTTTTGGCGCTCCTGTGGTGCCCCCAGTGTGAAAATATGAGGCTATTTCATCTCCGGTTATTGGCCGATCGAATATCAGTCGATCGGCTGGTTGTTGCTCTGTCACTTGGGCCCAGCTCAGGCTGTCCTCGGCAACACTTGCGCCAACCGTGATGATGGACTCTAGACTTGGAACCGCATCTTTTGCCAACAGGGCTTTGCGCCAAAGCTCTTCGCCTCCCGGCTCTGTTGGTGCCAGAGTCACAAGGATTCGAGCATTTGCCGATCTCGCGATGCTAGCGATATGCTCGACTTCTAAATAGGGATTGATGGGGGCAGCGATACCAGCTATTTGCGCTCCCCAAAGGCCAAATAACAACTGTGGAACGTTGGGCAGCAAAAAAATAACTGACTGATCTGCCTGTAATCCTAAGTCATGGAATAAATTGGCGGCCCGATTGACTTCCTGCTGGTACTGGAGATAGCTCCAGCGGGTTGGTCTATCGGATGCGCTGCCATTTGGCAGATAAGTTAGCGCTACTTCGTCGGGGAAGAACTCGCTCGTGAGCGCTAGCGCATCGCGAGGAGACTGGCAGGGAAATCGCTCATCAGCCGGTATTTGCTCGATCTTTTCAATATCCTTGTTGTTGCGGAGGAATTCCGGATCACTCGTAAATCGACGTATAAAGTGTTCCCTCAGCTCAGTCCGGTTGTTGGGCATTATTGATCCTCAATCCATATTAGAAAAGTAAACAGTTATCCGCTCAACAGCTGGCGATACGTTGTTTGTCAAACTGCATGAAACGCGAGCTTGGGTCACCAGTCTATAAAGATTTGGATATTAAATGATAAGAAACTGTTATTCTCAAGAAGCTGGTCAGCCCGATCATTTATGGGCACAGGGACTATTTTGAGAGAGGATATGAGAGGCTGGCGCAAAATATTATCAGTCTAGCTGGCCAATGGTGACAGGCCACTGTGCCGTGACCAAGGGCCAACAGTATTGGCCTCGAAAGCTACTTTAGGGCCTTGGCAATTTTATGTAACTGGAGAATATTTTTTCGATATCGTCAACAACATTAAGACTTTCAGCGAGTAGCGCATGGTTAAAATCGAGGATATCTTTAGCAGTGTCCAAACCAGCACTTCGTTTCATAGCGGCTTCATTGCCTGACCACAGCATGCAGGCTACCAGGCGTGGTAGCCGATTAATTTTTGGATCCATCTCAAAATCTTGGGCCAGGTATTCTGCCAGTAGATCTTCGTAACCCGAATAAACAACAAGCAGATAATTATCATTTAATAGAGAGGAGGCCGAACGAACTTGTTCCTGTTTATAGGTGCCAATGCCGAGATCGGTAAGGTATGAAACAGTGTCTTCAATCCATTGCCGCCAAATTGCGAAGGTGGATTGACTTGGGAATTTCTCTTCAAATCTTGTTCTACAGTCTTTTACAACTATCTCAGCTGAGGCTATTGCAAGCTCTTCCTTAGTTTTGAAATGTTTATAAAGTGTCTGTACATGCACGCCAGCATGGCTGGCAACATCGTTAAGAGTGGTACTCATGTGGCCATTGCGAGAGAAGAGCGTTGCTGCTGCCACCACTAGTTTTTCGCGATTCTGGTTTTTCTTTAGGGTACGTTTCGGGTATTCAACCGGCATAACATAAGTCTCTTTGTGCTGTAAGATAATCTCAGATACAACCAAAAGTCTTCCGGTCAGATCCTAGTTTCTGTTCTTTTTGCTCTTCTTCATTACTTTTAGCGGTTGAGCGTGATTTTTACTAGTCGTAATAAAAACTGCTAATTTGCCATTATATTCGCTTTGTTTGTCGATGGGAAACCCCGTAGTTTAGCGAGCGTATCAGCATAGAAAACTGTGTCTTTATTGGGTATAGTTAACTATATTAATATGAAAAATGCCACCGCGCTTAAAGTTGGTCGTGCCCTTGCTTAAAAATCATAATGAACATGAATCTGTGCGAGCCGCTGACATAGGATTTCTGCTGCTCCTTACCTTACTCAATGTTATTAGCTATATCGATCGCCAAATGATCGCCAGTTTTGCAAATTGGATTGTCCCTGAGTTAGGGCTGAGCAATTTTGAGTTTGGCTTGGTGACTGGAATTGCATTCCTGTTTTTTTACGCAATCGGTGGCCTGTTTATGGGGGTAGTTGCCGATCGTGTTAATCGTACTCGCCTGATTGCTTTTGGTCTTGGGCTTTGGAGTCTTCTCACCATATTTTCTGGTGCAGCGAAGAGTTTGGTCACGCTAGTGGTGCCACGGATGTTTATAGGTGTTGGAGAATCCATCTTAACCCCAGCCTCGCTCTCATTGTTAGGCGATAGATTTCCGGTCAGATGGCAAGGTTTGGTGGTGGGTATTTACGGAATGGGCGTGTCCATTGGCTTGGCGGCTAGTTTATTTATTGTCGCCTATGTGGAGCCCTGGTTAGGCTGGAGAGGGTGCTTTTACGCCCTGGGCGCCATTGGGTTGTTGCTGACCTTATTTATGCTTTTTCTCAGAGAGACGCCCAGAAAAGTCATGACGCCACAGTCAGCAGCTGCTGATCAGAGCTTCTCCGTTAAAGCTACGATAAGTTCTCTGCGAGAGCTGTTGGTTGCATCGCCTTCATTGGTTGCGACAATTGCTGGCGCAATGCTGTTCAGTTTGATTCTTGGTGCCACTGGCTTTGAGCAGCTGTGGTTGGTGCAGGAGCGAGGCTTTGATAGAAGTGAAATTGCCGCAACAACTGCATGGATTTCGATAGTTGCAGGAATTTTAGGGAGTATATTTGGTGGTTATGGGGGTGATTTATTTCTGCGATGGACGGGGATTGGCAGGCCATCCTTTTTGGCTCTCATTATGATCTGTCTTGCGCCAATGGCTCTAGCCTATCGCATGATTGAACCAGATAGTCTCTGGTTTTGGGTGGGCGTATTTGTTATGTACTTCCAACTTGGTTGTTTCTATGCCCCGGCATTTGCCACTATTCAAGAATTGGTTCCAGCTAACAAAAGGGCTACGGTGGTTGGTTTTGTTGTACTGATGATCCAGCTGGCAGGCATTGGTGTGGGCAATACAACGGCTGGACTTATGATTGACAAACTTCAGCAAGCGGGCGTTGCAGAGCCATATTCGGTCACCCTGATTACTTATACGCTAATTTCATTATTATCAATTCCTATGTTTGTATTTGCCGGTCGCCGGTTTAAGCGGGACAAGCAGGCGCTTCGAAAACTATAGGTTACAGAATGATAGGTAAAATAAACTATTGCATTCAATACAAATCGGCGTCTATACTTAGGTATATATCACTATACCAAAGTACTCATCCAGTTATTATAATTAGAAGCTGGTTTTATAAAGAAGAGGGGAGATGTAATGAAAAATAATTTTAAAAGCCGGCCTTGCGCTCTGTTCGCGGCCCTAAGTTTGTTAATGCCAGCCGCCGCTGTTAGCGCTGATCTTGAGGAAATTGTTGTTACCGGCCTCAAGCGTGAGTCAACGGTAATGGAAACAGCCAGTGCAATTACTGCCCTGAGTGCAAGCGATCTAGCAGCAAAAGGTCTCAGCGATATAAGGCAGATTCAATATGCTGTGCCGAGCCTACATTTTGGCGAATCTTACAACAACCGTAATATTTCAATTAGAGGCATAGGCGGGTTTCTGGAGCAGCCAGGGGTCATTACCAGTATCAATGGCGTGACACAGTCCAATGACGCGAGCTCTCAGCTAGGTCAGTTGGACCTTGATCGAGTTGAGGTACTCAGAGGGCCGCAAGGTACTCTTTATGGCCGAAATGCAGTTGGTGGAGCGGTGAACTTCATTGCGGCGAGCCCAACCGATGAGGTGTATGGCAAGGTCATGTTCGGTTTAGCAGATTTTGACCAAACCTCTGCTGAGATCGTTCTCAGTGGTCCCATATCTGATTCTATCGGCGTCCGTCTGGCTGCTAGTCATCTCGATGCTGGCGAGGGATGGATTGAAAACCTGATGCCGGGAAACGATGACCTGATGAAGGGTGAAAAAACCAATGTCAGGCTTATTGTGACAGCGGAGCTAAGCGATTCGCTCGATGCGGAACTATTGCTCGGGCGCAGTGAGCAGACTGGTCGATGGACCCATTGGGCTATGATTAAAGAGGATATACCTTTTGGTGTCGCAACTTTTTTACCGGCGGTAAGCGTTAGAGACAACCCTGAAGGTGACCCCATTTTATCTACCGAAGAGCCGCACAAAGTGTATATGCGTGGGCCGACTAGTACAGATCGTGAAATGGAGATCTACAGCTTGACGCTAAACTGGGATCTAGAGGATTTTTCCGTTAAATCAATTACTTCACAGCAAGATTGGAGCAATGCGGAACAAACGCCTGCGGATTCGACCAGTAGCGGCATTCTGATGAGATCTTCTGAGGGAACTAACAAGACATTTTCACAAGAACTCACCCTATCGGGCCAAACTGACAAGCTCAACTGGATAGTCGGTGGTTTTTACATGGATGATGAGCGGACTGATATGCTAGATATACAGTTCCAAGAGAATATTGCTTTTGGATTTGCACCTTTCTTCAATAATAGTCGGCCCCTTTATGAAAACGAGGTGACCGCAGTGTTTGCAGATGCCACGTATTCAATGTCCGAAGATGTTCGCTTGGGTTTGGGCGTGCGTGATACGACAGAGAAGAAAGTACATAGCACCTTTGCTGCTGGTTTTATGCCTTTCTGTGGCGGGGCCGAACCGTTCATTCAAAAATGGGAAGACTCTCAGACGACTATGAGGGCCTCTGCAGAGTATGACGTGTCAGAGAACAGTATGATGTATGTTTCCTATTCTGAGGGTTTTAAGGCGGGTGGCGCTAATAATGGCGACTGCAACGCTCCATATAGCCCGGAAACCTTAGAGGCCTCAGAAATAGGCTTCAAGGCGAGTTTAGCAGATGGCTCAGCCACGCTTAGAGTGGCGGCCTTCCAATATGACTATTCTGATTTCCAAATTTTGCAAGTCAAGAATTTTGCTGCGAACTATCTTAACGCAGATGAGGCTGACATTACCGGGATTGAATTGGAGTTCACGTCAGCCATTGGCGACCGCTGGCTTGTCAACGCGGGTTTAACTATTCTCGAGAGTGAGTATGGAAAATTCTTGCAAGAGGACTTGTCTGTCTTCAATGGCGTGCCAGTTCAGATAGAAGGCAATTCTCTAAATAACGCACCTGATATGAGTATGATTATAGGTGTGACGTATGATACTGAACTCGGCTCCGGCGGCAAGTTGGCTCTTAGCCTAGATGCGGCTTATCGCTCGCGAGTTTACTTTAGAGAGTTCGGCAATAGACTTGACTCCCAAGACGGGTATGCGATCGTTAACTTCAATGCCAATTGGGTGAGTGCTGACGAAGATTATGCTGCACGCTTCTTTGTTAGTAACCTGACGGATGAAGCTCATGTCACTGGGATGTATGCGCTACAAACTACCTATGGGCGTCAGGGAACCTGGAACATGCCGCGCCAAGTTGGCTTTGAGGTAACCAAGTTCTTCGGAGCACGCTAACCGAGTGGGGCTCAGGCAGAGCTGTTTAAAAGCTGTGTCTGAGCCTGCTTTCTGTCTAGACGTCTGTGTACATATATGGTCTGCCGCGTCGGCTACGAGCCGTCATTGCGGCAGTGCCGACTTTGGTATCCCTGAGTAAACTATCTAGCTGTTGAGCAGCTATCCAAGTATATTAAATGATGCCAACTGACAATAAGAATAATGCTATGGCTGAGCTTGACGTTACATTGCCGGGAAGACTGGGCAATCCTGAGATGACGCTGTTGGATGACCCCAGACTAGATCCGCGAATTCTTGAGGCCTTTGCCTCTATGGTCCCGCCATCAGAGGATTTGTTACCGCCCGCATTAAGCCTTGATCCGAGCTATCAAGAGAGTCTAACTTTTGTTGGTTACATGCACAGGCTGATGTGCAGTCAATACGCTTCAGCTGAAGCTCAAATGCCTCTGTTTAGCAATATTAATTCTTCGCAAACGGTGATTCCTGGGCCTGCTGGAAATGATATTGATTTATTTATAGATAGACCAAACCACAGTTTAGAAAGTCTGCCATGTATTGTTCATTTACACGGTGGCGGTATGTCATTTGATTCGGCTAAAAACCCCCATACGGTCAGGTGGCGTAAATCCTTGGCTCAAATGGGTACAGTCGTGGTTGGCGTTGAATTTAGTAGCGAAACTCTTCAAGAAGAGAATCAACCTTTTCCCGCTGGACTAAACGACTGTGCTGCAGCGGTCCACTGGGCTCAGGACAATAAGGATCAGCTAGGGATTTCCTCATTGATCGTTATTGGAGAATCTGGCGGCGGTAACTTGGCGGTAGCCACTGCTTTGAAGGCAAATATCGAAGGTTGGGTTGATGCTATTGACGGGGTCTACGCTATGGCACCCATGATCTTGGGTTTTTATGGAGGAACTCCTCCAGATTTAATGTCGTGGCGGGAAAATCTTAATTATCAAGGATCTCTAGAAATGATTCGCGCTATGACCAAGGTTTATGATCCATTGGATCAGCATGAGACTAACCCCATGGCCTGGCCTTTCCATGCAGGCGAGGATTGTTTGCGCGGTCTACCCCCCCATATGATTCTCAATTATGAGTTAGACCTTATTAGAGATGATGGCATCACCTATGCCCGCAATCTCCGAGCTGCGGGAGTTGAGGCTACCTCGATCACGGTGGCAGGCATCCACCATGTTCCAGAGATAGCCATGCCTGATGCGGTGCCTGAATTAACCCGAGACACCATCTCCTCCATTGTGGCGTTTGCCAAGGGGTGCGTACGTTAGTCGCAGAGCTTGATGGGCATGTTAAATATTTATGCTTATGATCTGGGAGACAGTGCCCTATCCATCAAAGCGCTTTACTTTTACCGCCCATTTAAATATAGTTAGATATAATTAAGTGGGTGGGAATTTTCTAAAGGAGTTCACATGATTAAATTTGTTGATCCCAGAGGGGAAGTTGCAACGCCGGAGCAATCGTATGATCTGTCCCGGGATTTGCGCCTCAATGACGGCGAAGGCATCACCGTGGCATTACTTGCCAATGGTTTTCCTGATTCCGAGTTGTTTACTAAAAAGGTGGGTCTGGCGCTGGAGAAGCGACTACCCAAGGTTCAAACGCTTTTTTGGAATAAACACAATGCGGGGATTGCCGCCAATGATGAGATGCTCGATGAAATTTTTCCCCAGTGTGATGTTGCGGTGGCGGCATACGGACACTGAGGCAGTTGTACTACCGGCACCGTGCGTGACGGATACAACATTGCTCAGCGAGGATTTCCGGTGGTATCACTGATTACTGAAGATTTTTGGGATCAGGGACAATTTGTCGCCAAATCACTGGGCATGCCAAATGTTCCCAGAGTTAAGTTACCACATCCTGTAGCTGGTTTGGGAGAGGCAAAAATTGAGGTTATTGCAGCCAGCATTATTGAGGAAATATTGAATAGTTTTGCCAATGAGTGATTTTTTAGAAGCTGAAAACGAAGAGATGGCGCTGGAGCAACTCCATGATATGGGTTGCACAGATGGCCTGCCTGTCGTAATTCCCACGCAGGAGCGAGTTGTTCGCTGCATTCTCGCCACTGGGTTAGATGGCGATATGGTGCTCGGTGAATTAGGTCCGGGTATGGGCATTGCCACGGTAGAGAAAGTGGCCACGGCAGCCGTGATGGCAGGCTGTAAGTCTGACTATATGCCGCTGGTTGTCGCTGCTGTAAAAGCGGCGGCCAAGCCGGAGTTTGATCTCTCGGAATTACAGGCAACTACTCACTGCACGGCGCCGCTAATTATTATTAATGGTCCGGCTCGTGAAACCTGTGGGCCGGTCGCATCGGGCTACGGCGCGCTGGGCCCCGGGCACCGAGCGAATGCCAGTATTGGTCGCGCGCTGAGGCTCTGTCTGATTAATATCGGCGGCGGTAAGCCAGGAATTTCCGATATGGCAATCCATGGCCATCCAGGAAAATTCACCTATTGTCTGGCAGAGGCAGAAGAGGAATCACCCTTTCCGCCGATGCATACCAGTCTGGGTTTTGATGAAACTGATAGTGTTGTCACTCTACTAGGTTGTGAAGCGCCGCACTCCTGTCTTTATAGCGACAATGCAGATGACCCTGAGGATGCTGAAAAGCTCCTGAAAATTCTGTCCGTTGGCCTGACCAATATCGCGACCAATAATGCTGTTTTTGCCTCGGGAATGGCGCTAGTTTGTCTAGGCCCCAAGCACGCAAATGTGTTGGCCCGCTCTGGTCATAGCAGAGAGTCGATACAGCAGAGGCTCTGGGAACTGACGCATCTTTTAAAAGCCGATCATATCCGTTATGGCGGTGAATTCGGTAAAGCTTTTAGAGATAACCCCGAGGGCACTTATCCTGCGTTTAAAGTCCCACAACATATTCTGGTGATGGTCGCCGGCGGTGTCGGATTGTATTCGATGGTGATGCCGAACTGGGGTGGGGCAGGTCATCAAAATTCCGCAGTCAGTGTGCAGGTTGAAAGTGATTTCTTTTGCGCTATCCCAGGATTGGGAGGCGCTTAGTGTCCCAAATAATATTAAATTTGGTTTTTAGAGTTTCAATCTAAACCGCAGTCATTAAGGAAATTTTGATGGATCCAATTACATTGTATGGAGGCGCATTTTCTCTCTACACCGGGCGAGCACGCAGCTATTTAATAAAATCTAAAATTGATTATAGAGAGGAGCCGCACTCCTCAGCGTACTTTTACGACGTAGTGCTACCAAAGGCTGGAGGTCGACGTGGGATACCCACTATCGAATTCCCCAATGGTGATGTTATCCGTGATGGCGTTGCGATAATAGATTATTACGAAAGTACCAATGGTGGAAAATTTTCCCCTGAAACCCCGAAGCAACGAATTTTAAGTCTGCTATTTGATGTGATCGGTGCCGAGGGCATGTTGCGGCCTTGCATGCATTATCGATTTAATCAGGGTGAAGAGGAGGGCGAGTTTCTCTCCTTTCATTTTTCTACCGTCTATCCCGAAAAAAATGGTGCTAAAGACAGAATTGCCTTTATTAAAAGTACCGTTTTGCCAGCTTGGGGTGTAAGGCCCAATACCAAAGATCTTATTGAAACCATGCATTTGAAGACATTAAAAAAATTGAATGCACACTTTTCCATCTATCCCTATCTGTTCGGAAATAAACCCAGTATCGGTGATTTTGGCATGATAGCTCCTCTATACGGGCATCTTGGCAGAGACCCTGTGCCGCTTTCATTAATGCAAATAAATGCGCCCAGATTGTTCCGGTGGGTTGAGAGGATGAATAGATCAGAGCCAGATATTGGTGAGTTTGCGGATAAAAGCACCAACTATCTCGCTAATGATGAGATTCCTGAAACGCTCATTGATGTGCTTAAGCACTTTGCGACAGATTTTATTCCAGAAAGTGTGGCGGCTTATAACTGCGTAAGTCACTGGCTAGAGGCAAATAAAGATTTATCTGCCGGCACTGTGGCTGAGCGAGAGGTCGGGAGCTGCGCCTTTGAGATTGATGGTATCGAGATCAATGCGGTTGCTCAGCCATTTCGGTTCTATTTACTGCATCGCCTACAAAAGGAATTTGATAGCTTGAGCGACGCAGACAGAGAAGATGTGCGCCAGGTGCTGAAGGATTGTGATATGGACGAGGTGCTCAACTTAAGGCTATCTCGTGAAATGGGCAGAGCGAATAATCTGGAAGTCTGGCTTTAATGCAAAATCCAGGCGATACAGATGGCCAGCGGCTCAAGCACAAAACTGCTTTGATTACCGGTGCCAGTCGCGGCATTGGTTATGCCATTGCCAAGTCGTTTGCTAGTCAAGGGGCAAACTTAGTTCTCAGTGCCTTTAATGAATCCGGGCTTGTGAAAGCCAAGGCCGAACTTGATGACTACGGTGTGGATATCTCCTACCTGGCCACGGATATTAGTTCGCCAGATTCAATAGAAGCGTTATTTGCTTTTGCCGTGGAGCGTCATCCACAGCTGGATATACTGGTCAACAATGCCGGTATTCACATTGCAAAACCTTTTACCGATCACAGTTTGGACGAGTTTGATCACCTGATGAAGACTAATGTCTACTCGGTTTTCCAACTCACTCAACAGGCGATTAGACATATGCAAAAGTTGGGTCGCGGCAAGGTCATCAATGTGGCCTCTGTAGCTGGTCTGCGGGGCAGTATGAATTCGGCGGCCTACAATACTTCAAAGCATGCAATTGTGGGCCTAACCCGCTGTGTAGCACTGGAGAATGCAAAGAATGGCATCAATGTTAATGCCATCTGCCCTGGCATTGTCGAGACCGACCTTATTAAAGGGGTCGAACAGAGTATGGAGACCCAAGGCATGCCACCTGAGGAGTTCCGCGAGCGAATGCTTGCTCAAATAACCATTGGCAGGCTGTTACAGCCAGAGGAAATAGCCAATATAGCGGTCTTTCTCGCCAGCAGTGAATCCGATGGCATGAGCGGTGAGACTATCAGTATTTAGCGGCAAAAGACCCAATAAAAGACCACAGCGAGTTTTAAGTGACTGCACAGAACACTATTAAAAATTCACCCTTTCAGGACCTTCTGGTCGTCGACATTGGAGGCACAGTTGCCAGTGGCTACGCCGGTAAGCTATTTGTTGATTATGGGGCGAGGGTAGTCAACCTGGAACCAGCGCAGGGGTTTTCTACTCGCCGGGTTGAGCCCCTATTCAATAATGGCAACAGTGCTATTCACGGGTATCTTCATGCCAATAAGGAAAGTGTATGCTGCGATGATCCCCTGACGGGCCATCCAGCCATTGCTGCTGCAGATTTGGTGCTGCTGGACCTGAGTACTTTGCCCTCATCTGTATCCGTTGATGATTTTGATACTAATGTCTGCGCTATTAGTTGGTATGGATTGAATGGGCCCTACGCTGATTTTAACGGCTCCGATGCGGCGATTTATGCGTTCACTGGCCTGATGCAGGGTGTCGGCGAATCGCAGGGTCCACCGATTATTCCCACGGGGTACCAGCCACAAATTGTAGGTGGCTTGAGTGCTTTTAATGGGGCGGCAGGCTATCTATTGGGTCAGCACCTCAAGGGAGATGACAAGCCCGCCGCTTTTTGTCTCGATGCCTCAATCTGGGAGGCTAACATGTGCCTTACCGATATTGGCGCGGCCATGAGTTTTAATCGGGAACCCCTGCCGCAAAGAATGGGTATCAATCGATTTGCTCCAACATATCCTCTGGGTATATGGCCTTGCAAGGACGGCTGGCTGGGGGTGACTGTGCTCAATCCTGCGCAATGGTTCGCTTTTTGTGAATTATTAGGGCTGGATGACTTTGCTGCTGAACCCAAATATCACAACAGCATGGCCAGATTAGAGGATGTGGAAATACTGGAGCCTCGAATTCTTGAGGCCCTGTCACAGTACAGTGCCGAGGATCTGTTCTACAGAGGGCAGGGTATGCGTATTCCACTTGCGCGGGTGCCTACCATGGAAGAGTTATTTACGGTTGACCAATATGTTCAGCGTCAGGCTTTTAGTGAATACAGCATCGAGGGTGAAACCTTTCAAGCGCCTTCCTGCCCCTTTAGACTGCTGGAGACACCGCCACTGTACGGTGGAGATGCTGCCAACCTTGGCGCAGATAATCAGAGCTGGGACACAGGCAGCCTATCGGCCAAAGATTCACTGGATACGAGTCGATGCGCCAGCAAGAGAGGCGGGGACTCAAGTATCCCGCAAGGACCACTTGAAGGCATTACCATTGTCGACCTTTCAATGGGCTGGGCAGGGCCATTGGCTACACGCAATCTGGCTGATTTGGGTGCCACCGTCATTAAAATAGAGAGTTGCACCCGTTTTGACTGGTTTAGAAGCTGGGAGGCCAGTCAAGAGTGGATAGACAACAATGGCGCTGAGAAAGAGGTACGATTTATTAATCTCAACCGCAATAAACTGGATGTCACTCTGGACTTTGAATCGAAAGCGGGCAGAGATTTACTACTGCGATTAGTGGCTAAAGCAGACGCCGTGATTGAAAACTACTCTGGCGCTGTACTGCCTAAACTTAAACTGAATTATCCGATTCTCAGAGAGGTTAATCCTCAGTTGGTGATGGTGTCCATGCCCGCCTTTGGCGGTACAGGGCCCTGGGCTAAATTTCGTGCCTATGGTTCTACCGTTGAGCAGTCGGCAGGGTTGCCCCATTTGCAGGGCAGTGAGCACCAGCCACCGACCATGCTGCATGTTGCTTTTGGTGATGCTATTGCCGGTCTCTATGGCAGCGCTGCGCTGCTCACGGCTCTTTTTCATAAAAAGAAAACTGGCCAGGGCCAGTTTGTAGATCTCAGTCAGGTCGAGTGCCTGTTGCCCCATGCAGTGCATGGTGTGGTGCATCAGTCGATCAATAATAAGCCACCTTTGCGTTGGGGAAGTTTTCATCCGGACTATTTTATTCATGCTGTCTTTGCCTGCGAGGGCGAAGAGCAATGGATACTGATTCAAGTGGAAACCGAACAGCAGTGGAATTCAGCCGCCGAGCAAATACCGACTCTCCAGCAGTTTGATAAATTAAGCCCAGACCAGCGGCGGGCTAAGTTTGAAGATATACAGCAATCTCTGACTGATTGGACTGCGACCCAGCAGGCTCGGGGATTGATGCATCAACTGCAATCCGCCGGTGTGACCGCAATTGCCCTCAACAGTGCCTCAGACTTAATGGATGACCCCCATCTGCTTGCTCGTGGCTATATGCAATTTATTAAGCAAGACTTTATGGGTGAGCAGCCCCATCCCAGTTCTCCCTGGAGACCGGGCAGGGAGGCGATTCCGATCAGGACTCCAGCGCCGACATTAGGGCAACATAACCAGCAGATACTGGGTGGGCTTTTGGGACTCTCAGACAGTCAATTAGAAATATTAAATCAAGACGGCATCATTGGTAACAAACCACGACTTGCCTAGCGCTAAGGGTTATTACAAACCAATGGCGACAATCAAAGCCATTAGCGACAATTAAAAGCCATTAACGATAATTAAAGGCTATCAGCGGGGATAAAATTTATGCAATCTCAAGGAATACTTATTGCCAACCGAGGCGAGATATCAATCCGAATTGCGCGCGCCGCAGCGGATATGGGTATCAGGTCGGTAGCCGTTTACTCGAGCGATGACCAAACCAGCCTGCACACCAAGATTGCCAATGAAGCCCTGTTAATCCCCGGCACAGGTGCCAAAGCCTACCTTGATATTGAGCAGATTATACTGGCAGCTCAAGCAGCCAACTGTGATGCTATTCATCCGGGATACGGATTTTTATCAGAGCGCGCAGACCTGGCTGCAAGCTGTGCGGCGGCAGGAATTACCTTTATAGGGCCGAGTGAAGCGCACCTAAAACTATTCGGTGACAAAGGTGCCGCAAGGCGGGCAGCGATTGACGCCGGTGTGCCGGTGTTAGCGGGAACGGATCATGCTGTGACCCTAGAGCAGCTGACTGAATTTTTCGATACTGTCAATGGGTCCATTATTATCAAAGCCGTTGCCGGTGGCGGTGGCCGCGGCACTCGCATCGTGCACAAAAAAGAAGATCTCGACGAGGCCTTTGCGCGATGCCAGTCTGAAGCGATGGCAGCCTTTGGCCTCGGCGATGTCTATGTCGAAGAATTTTTGGCGCGAGCCAGACATATTGAAGTACAAATACTGGGTGATTCGATGGGTAATATCGTTCACTTTGGAGAGCGGGAGTGCTCTGTTCAGCGGCGCAACCAAAAAGTCGTCGAAATTGCGCCGGCGCCGAATTTATCCGCCAGTCTGCGCGACAAGATTATTAGTGCCGCGGTGAGTTTTGCTCAGCAGCAACAGTATACAAGCCTCGGCACCTTTGAGTTTTTAGTCGATGACAGCTGCTCAAATACTGGCGATTCCGGCGACACAATCGCCGATAATCAGTTTGTCTTTATCGAGGTCAATGCTCGGCTACAGGTCGAGCATACAGTGACCGAGGAAATTACAGGTTTCGATCTGGTACGCGGTCAGATACAGATTGCTCTCGGATCTTCGCTTGCCGACCTTGGTCTCGATGCCAAGGCATCGCCGCGCATATCCGGGTTTGCCATACAGGCCAGGGTCAATTTAGAAACCATCAATAGCGATGGCACTGTTATGCCAGGCTCTGGCACCTTAGCCAGATATGAACCGCCCAATGGTCCCGGTGTGCGCACTGATGGCTTTGGCTATGTCGGTTACAACACCAGCACCGCATTTGATTCGCTGCTGGCCAAAGTGATTGTCCACGAACGCTCAGCGCAGTTTAAAGATGCCGCCAGAAAAACGATCAGAGCACTCTCTGAATTCCATCTGGAGGGGGTCAGAAATAATATTTCCTTTGTCAAAAATATTATCTCCCACCGCGACTTTATCGAAGGGGCTATCCACACGCGCTGGGTTGAGGAGCAGATCGATCAGTTAACCACCGACTGGCAGGGTCCAGACCTCTTTGTGGCCTCAGCGCCCACTGATAAGGCCAATGATGGTTTTGCCGGTGCGAGGGTCGACACCAATGACCCTCTGGCCCTGTTTACCCATCAAAACGCATCGCTACAGGCGACAGCAAATGAGCCTCAGAGCATCGACACGCCCGATGGACTGCAGGCGGTCTGTTCACCCATTCAGGGCACTATTGTTGCCATTGAGGCTGGGCTCGGTGAGCAGGTCAGAGCCGGTGACGCAGTGGTAATAGTCGAAGCGATGAAAATGGAGCATGTTATTGTCGCTGAGTGCGATGCGGTTGTTCGCCAAGTGACGATGCAAGTAGGTCATGTTGTTCGGGAAGGGCACCCAATTCTATTCCTTGAAGAAGCGGAAGTAGCAGAGCGAGATGAAATTTATAAAGAGCAGTTAGATACGAATTATATTCGCCCCGACTTACAGGAAAACTTTGATCGCCATGCCTATACCCTGGACGAACAGAGACCCGAGGCAGTGGCAAAAAGAAGGGTGCGCGGTGGTCGTATGGCTCGGGAAAATATTGCCGAATTAGTCGATCAGGGCTCCTTTAAAGAGTACTGGCCGCTGGTGGTTGCCCGCCAGCATCAGCGCCATGATATGGAGACATTACGCAAGCGCACTCCGGCGGACGGACTGATCGGTGGAACCGCTACTATTAATGCAGACCTGTTCGGCGATGAGGCCTCCTCGGCCATGGTGGTGCATTACGATTACACAGTGCTGGCAGGGACTCAGGGCGGCAGAAACCACTACAAACAAGATCGACTGTTTGAACTCGCTCTAAGATTTCGCATGCCTTTGGTACTGTTTAGCGAGGGCGGCGGCGGACGTCCAGGAGATGATGATCTGGGTCCCGGTGTCTCCTTTGATACCCATACATTTACGCAGTTTGCCAAGCTTTCGGGTGCGGTTCCGATGATTGGTGTTAATCATGGGCGTTGCTTTGCCGGCAATACCGTATTGCTGGCCTGTTGCGATGTCATTATAGCGACCAAAGATTCCACCATAGGTATGGGTGGTCCAGCAATGATCGAGGGCGGTGGTCTGGGTGTCTACACGCCCGAAGAGGTGGGCCCTATGTCATTCCAGGTGCCCAATGGAGTGGTTGATATTCTGGTTTATGACGAAGCTGAAGCGGTATCGGTGGCGAAAAAATACCTGTCCTACTTTCAGGGAACTATTGATCGTTGGGAAGAACCAGATCAGCTGAGTTTGCGCCACGTTATCCCTGAAAATCGACTGCGGCTCTACGACATGCGGGAGGTTATCGAGACGCTGGCAGATCTCGATTCGGTGTTAGAAGTCAGAGAAAAATTTGGTATTGGAGTTATCACTGCATTTATCCGCATCGAGGGTAAACCCATGGGAGTGATCGCCAATAATCCCCACCATCTCTCCGGCGCTATTGATTCAGATGGTGCCGACAAAGGTGCCAGATTCCTGAAATTATGTGATGCTTTTGATATTCCCATTCTCAGCCTGATGGACTGTCCTGGGCTAATGGTTGGGCCGCAGGTTGAGGCCACTGCACTTGTTCGTCATTCCGCGAGAATGTTTAATACGGGGGCAAATATAACTACGCCAATGTTTGGTGTGGTTGTGCGCAAAGCTTATGGTCTGGGCATTCAGGCTATGTGTGGTGGCAGTTCATCCCTTGGCCTGCTGACCGTTGCATGGCCTACGGCTGAATTTGCGGCAATGAATATTGAGGGCAGCGTCAAGCTGGGCTTTCGCAATGAGTTGATGGCCATCGACGATCCCGAGGAGAGAAATAGAGTATTTAATGGCAAAGTAGAAGAGCAGTACGAGCGGGCCAAGGCAGTGAATGCCGCAGTGGGTGGTGGGCTTGACGATGTAATTGATCCAGCGGAGACAAGATCATGGATTGCCGAGGGTTTAAAAAGACTGCCTCCGGTACCATTGCGAACCGATAAAAAACACGCTTTTATAGATACCTGGTAGCAAAATTAATGGTTTACGAGATCTTCGCTTTAAACTAAGTTTGTTGGTCTCAAAAGTTAATTATTTGATAAGAAGGCGGCATGGATATACCGAAAAGCCACTCCATAGATAAGACGGATATTCGACGCAGGTTGCCCTCTGTCGATACTGTCTTACAGGCATCTGACTCTCTTTTACAGCATTGGGGTAACAGCAGAGTCGGTATGGCTATTCGTGCCGAACTTGAGGGGCGTCGGGAGTATCTTGCCGCAGAGATTGATTTAGATGTCAGTGTTGAATCTATTATTGAGTCTGTGCGAAGCAAGCTAGCGGCAGCGGACGATTCGAGTCTAAAGCCAGTGATCAATCTTACTGGTACTGTCTTGCACACCAATCTAGGCCGCGCGGTACTTCCTCAGCAGGCAATCGACGCTATGGCCCAGGTGGCAGCGATGCCTACTAACCTGGAGTATGACCTCGCCAGCGGCGGCCGTGGTGAGCGCGATGACCATGTTGAAGCATTGATCTGTGAGTTGATTGGCACCGAGGCTGCCACTGTAGTCAACAATAATGCCGCCGCACTTTTACTGGTATTAAATACCCTCGCCGAGAATGCCGAAATACCCGTATCCCGCGGTGAGTTGGTTGAGATCGGCGGCTCATTTCGAGTCCCGGATATTATGCAGCGATCAGGCTGCACTCTAGTGGAAGTGGGCACCACTAATCGAACCCATCTCAAAGACTATCAACAGGCTATAAATCCTCGTACAGCACTGTTGATGAAGGTGCACACTAGCAACTATGCGGTTGAGGGATTTACCGCAGCAGTTGATGAGCCTGAATTGGCTGCGCTGGCTCAAGAGCAGGGTTTGCCCTTTGTGGTCGATCTGGGCAGTGGAAATTTAATTGATTTTACGGCCTATGGGCTCCCCCATGAACCTGTGACGGGCAGTGCCATTGAGCATGGCGCCGATGTGGTTACCTTTAGTGGTGACAAGTTATTGGGTGGCCCCCAATGTGGCATTATCGCAGGGCGTAAGGATCTTATAGATCGAATTCGCAGCAACCCCCTTAAACGCGCGCTGCGCCTGGACAAAATTACCCTGGCCGCGCTTTCTGAGGTGCTTAAGCTTTACCGTCACCCAGAGCAGTTAGCTGAAGAGTTACCAACCCTGCGCTACCTGACCCGAGATGTCAGTGATATTGAAAAACAGGCGCTTCTGCTTGCGCCCGCGCTAGCAGAAAACTTGCCCAGTGCCTATACAGTGATAACCCAGGCTTGCCTGAGCCAGATCGGCAGTGGCGCTCTGCCTGTGCAGAATATTCCCAGTTTTGGCCTAGCCATCACCGCCAACAGCGATGCGCAATTACGAGCTCTGTCCGATGCCTTTCGACAGTTACCCTGTCCAGTGGTGGGTCGTATTAATGATAAGAAACTACTGCTCGATTTACGTTGCCTTGATGGTGAGTCTCAGTTTGTTGAACAGAGCGGTAAATTAAAAGAGCTGCTCGCGTGCTAGTGGCGACAGCTGGTCATGTTGATCATGGCAAGACCTCTGTTGTAAAACATCTCTCCGGTGTTGATACCGATAGCCTCGAGGAAGAAAGGCGACGGGGGCTGACGATAAATCTGGGTTATGCCTATCTGCATGCAGACGCTGATACCAGAGTTGGCCTTATTGATGTCCCAGGCCACAGCCGCTTTATCAATACCATGATTGCCGGGGTAAGCGGCATTGATCTGGCTCTGATAGTGGTGGCCGCCGATGAGGGTCCAATGCCACAAACCATGGAGCATCTTGAGGTACTTCGGCTATTGGGCATTGGCCAGTATGCAATTGTTATTACTCACATCGACAGGGTGGAACGTCCTCGGGTAGTGCAGGTCACTGAAGCAATGCAGTCTGCAATGGGCATGCAATGGCCAGTTTTTCAGGTGAATAATATAGATGGCTCTGGAGTCGATGATTTAAAAAGCTATCTTTTACGGATGGCAGTAGAGCAGAGTGTTAAATCTCGGGAGGGATATTTCCGCTTATCTATTGACCGTAGTTTTTTACTCAATGGCATTGGGCTTGTGGCCACTGGTACGGCTATGTCAGGTTCAGTCTCAGAGGGTGATAAATTGTTTTTGCTGCCTGGATATCGAGAAGTCAGGGTGCGAGCGGTACATTCTCAGAATCAAAAATCTGCAATAGGTCAGGCGGGTCAACGCTGTGCGCTGCAGCTGGCAGGCATTGACAGGAGTCAGATAAATCGGGGTGATTGGCTCCACGCCAGCGCCCAAACTCAGGTCTCCAATCGACTCGACGTCAGGCTCGAAATGTCTGATCGGCTGTCCTTCAAGGTTAGACATCTTTGTCCAGTAAAGCTCTATATTGGCGCCAAGTTGCAACCCGCCAAGCTGTATCTGTTGGAGCGAAAAACCGATGGCAATCAGCTGGAAGCAGGCAGTCGGGTGCTAGCGCAGCTTATTATTGATAGCCCAATTAGCTGCTGTCGAGGCGATAGATTTATCCTGCGCGATAGCAGTGAATCGACCACATTGGGAGGTGGCATAGTGCTGGACCCCCATGCTGGCTACAATCCAAAGTTAAGCGACAAGGGCAAGAATTATTTGCTGGCCATGGACTTGCCAACCCCGCAGGAAACTCTACAAAAGCTAATTATCGACCAGCAGCAAACGGTGAATCTCAGCCAGTTCAAACAGGCTTGTAATTTGCAGGACGCAGATTTGGCCGCCGTGCTGCAACAAGCTGATCTGCCGGATAAAACCAAAGCATTTTCTCTTCGGGGGCAGGAGTATTTGGTCGCTAAGCAATACTGGGAAAACGCTGAAAAAGTTATGGTCGACGCTGTCAAGGGCTGGCATAAAGAAAATCCCGCTGCCGAGGGTATTCAGTCCGGCGCGCTGTTAGCGGGCTTAATACCAGTTACAGATAAGAGCCTGTACTGGCGCGTACTCGATAACCTGGTGGAACGAGCTGTGTTAAGTCGGTCCAATGGCTGTATCTGTCTAGAGGGCTTTAGATCTCAGCGCTCTGCTGAGGAGAGGCACCACTGGCAACTTATCGAACAGGCCCTGAGTCATTACAGTAATCAAATACCTACTCTGGCGGATTTGCAAAACGATCTGCAACTCGATGATAAAACTGTCCAGAGGGTTTTGCAGCGAGCAGTTGTCGAGGGTCGAGTTTTCAGGTTAGGTGCAAAGCGTTTTGTGCTATTCCAACAGCTCAGCCGATTTGCCCAGGGAGTGAACCAATTTGCCATTGCCAAGCCTAGATTTTCTGTTGTAGATATTAAAAACCATCTGCAACTGGGGCGTAATTCCTCTGTTGAACTGCTGGAGTACTTTGATCTTATAGGCTTCACCAGACGCCATGGGCAGAGTCGAGCAGTGCTAGACGCAACAATACCCGACAGGATTTTCACAATGAAATAAGACTTGGAAGAGCGACGCCCCCGGTGGGGTGCCTGGTCTTCAAAACCAGTGAGGTGCCATTGAGGTGCCTGGTGGGTTCGACTCCTACCTCTTCCGCCACTAAACGCATTTTTATAAAACTATAAAAATTAAAAGGGTGAGCAATAACGATGAATATAGAATTAGTTGACACTGAGTTAGCGGAGTCTCTTAAATTATTTCCCGACTTAGATATCTGGACAGACCTGGTAAAAACAAGGGAGATGGGTGCCCAGATGCGCGCCAAGATGATCGGTAATCTACCGCCAATAGAGGCTGTTGAGTCCGAGGACTATTGGCTTCAGCAGGCCGATGGCCCGGAGGTTTGGGTTCGCGCTTATGGGCCTGAAAATCAGCTAGAGCCATTACCCGCACTCCTTTGGATTCATGGGGGAGGCTACTGCCTGGGGTCGATGGAAGCCGATGACCATATGGTGCGTCAAATGGTCCGTGAAGTGGGCTTGGTGGTTATTTCTGTGGACTATCGGTTAGCTCCAGAGCATCCTTTTCCAGCGGCTTTAAATGACGCCACCACTGCCCTGCAATGGTTGGCAGATAATACAGATACGCTAGCTATCGATCCGGCGCGTATTGCCATTGGCGGTATCAGCGCCGGTGCTGGGTTGGCCGCTGGTGTCGCGCTATATGCCAGGGATAAAACAGATATACGGCTGGCTTTTCAGTTTCTGCTCTGTCCGATGATTGATGATCGCTGCGTTACAGCCTCGAGCCATATGATTACTGACAAACGCGTGTGGAATCGGAATTCTAATTTGATTGCCTGGCAACATTATCTGCATCGCGATAAAACCTCTGAACAAGAGCCTTACATAGAGGTATCTGAGTATGCTGCCGCCAGTCGGGCAACAAGCCTTACTGGTTTGCCTCGGGCCTATATTGCGGTGGGTTCAGTGGATGCCTTTGTCGATGAAAATCGAGACTATGCCCAGCGTCTCGCTGCGGCTGGAGTGAGTACTCAGTTCGAAGTTTTTGAGGGAGGCTTTCATGGATTTGAATTTATTGCCCCTGGTGCTGGATTATCTAAACATGCTCGAGAAAGTCATTACGCTGCCCTGAGAAGTGCGCTGTTTGATGTGGAGTAATATAACGACTGAAAAAACAACCTATTGCTTGGTCACCATCTACATAGCATTTGGGTAAAAAAACCGCGGCCTAGGCCGCGGTTTTTTTTAGACTAATGCTTTACTTAGAAATTCATGCGAGCGGTAAGCTGAACAGTTCGCGGTGGATCAATCATCTTGAAATAAGAGCCATTAAATCCCTGAGGTCCCAGTGGAATGTCGTTTCCCCACATAAAGGTATCTTCGCTAGTCAGGTTTTTACCAATTACAGCGATCTGCCACTGATCGCCAGCAGCAATAGCGATACGAGCATTAAGCTTGCCGAAGCTGTTTTGGATCAGGTTCTCATCCAAGTCGGCGGCGACCATAACATCGTCGCTCCAGTTATAGTCTAAGCTTGCACTCAGGAGTACACCTGAAGACAACCGAGTCTCATAGTTGATGCCGACGTTTGCCGTGTACTCAGGAGCAAACTGCAGCGGCTGGCCGCTAAGGTCTTGAGTGCATCCGCGACCTGCCACCAACGTTTGTGCCAGATTACAACCAGCGCCCGGGAATGACTTGTAAGTCGCATCCAGATAAGCAAAGGCACCGTTGAGAGTGATTTCCTCAGTCAAGCGGAACAGCACATCGGTCTCAATACCTTGCACTTCAGACTCAGCTGCGTTACCCACTACAAAGCCTGCATTGCCGTCAAAAGTGGACACCTGAACGTCTTCATAGGTGCTCATATAAGCAGCGATATTAAGTCGACCACGACCATCCGCGAGATCAATTTTGGCGCCAAGCTCTACCGTTTCAACTGACTCATCTTCGAAATCGGCAAGATCATCGGTAACGCCAGCAACAGTTTCAACTTCACGGCCCAGCCCGTTATCTTCGTCAAAGCCACCGGCTTTATAGCCGTTGCCGATTTCCAAATAGACCATGGCATCATTGTTCATATCCCACTGGAAATTAACATGGCCAGTGATATGGTCCTCTTCGCGCTGACGCGTGTAGCTATGAGCCGCTGCCAGATTAAGAGCATTTTTGTACACTAAATTTAGCGCGGGTACTGGTATCCTCGGGGTGTCTGTCGCCTGATCTGCATATCCATTAGCCTGCAGCCAGTCGTTTAAATAGCCAATTGTGGCGCTTTTGGACATTTCTTTTTCGTCCTCCGAGTAACGCAAACCAGCCGTAATGCGGAAGCTATCACTGAGATGATAGGTACCTTCGGCAAACACCGACCAGCTATCTGCATCCTGTTGGAAGGAACCCAGAGCTGTGGCATCTAGAATACCGCTTTGCGCAGCAGGACTTAAACTCCCACCCAAAACTGCGGCTGCAAAACTTGCACCGCCCAGATTTGGGTTGGGTGCGTTAAGCAGGCCAAATATACCACCTTGAACCGGCGCTACTGCTGATAGATCGACATGTGTATAGCGTTGGTTCGAAAGTTCTTCACTTTGATAAAAGGCACCAGTGAGATACTCGAACTTATCGTCGCTTGGCGAGCTGATAATAAGCTCGGCACTGAGTTGCTCGTGTTGCTCGTTGCGACCACGATTTAGAAATTTTAGCGGGCTGAAATCTGAGTCCAGGCTATTATTAAACTCATAGTCGGTGTAACCCATAACGGCTTTAATACCATGCTCACCAAGGGCGCCATCAAATGTAACCTGAAAGATATTTGACTCGTTGTCATCGTATATCGGCATATTGCGAACGTTTTGAGTATAGCTTGTGTAACCAAAGCCAGCTTCAAAATTGGTCGCACCGAAGGCTGTGCCATAGAGCGCAGCTGCTCCACCAGTCGCCAGACTAGTGTCAGTTTTGGCAGTCAGTGCCTGGCGGCCAATAACATCGACAAAGCCATGTTCAGCTTTGATGGTGGCAGTCCAGTCTTCGTTAATATCAATGGCCAGTGTAGCGCGGGCATAGACGCTGTCTTTTTGAGGGCCATCTTCGCCATCGGCAGCGAGATTGCGCACATAGCCTTTATCTTCATAGGAACGCACAGCCAGACGGCCGCGAACTGCATCACCCAATGGGCCTGAGATCACAGCAGTGACCGTCTGGGCTTCTACTTCACTGGTATATCCTGCGCTAACATAGCCTTCAAACTCTTCGGTAGGCTGTGCTGTAGTGATATTAAGTGCTCCAGCAATGGTGTTTTTGCCGAACAGTGTCGATTGTGGGCCCTTGAGAATCTCGACACGCTCTAGATCAAGGAACTGACCTCTAGCACTGCGGCCACGACCAAAGTAAACACCATCTACGAAGGTGCCAACGGACTGTTCAAAACCATAGTTAACCCCTGAGCCAATACCGCGAATAAATATCTGCGTACCAGTAGAGGCTTCTCCCATATGAACGTTAGGAATATATCTACTCAGATCTTCCATCGAATTAATCGATTTGTTCTCTATTTGTTCTCCGTCGATGACCGAAATAGCGATAGGAACTTCTTGCAGTCCTTCGGCGCGCTTGGTCGCGGTGACGATGATCTCCTCAAGTGTTAAATCTTGCGCCAGAGTCGGTGCACTCAAAGCCATGGTCAGCGTTGCCGCTGTCGTGTTTAAGAGCCTAGTTGATTTTTTCAATGATATTCCCCTTTAAATCGGGTGCCTCAGGGCACAGTTTATTATGTGGACTGCAGAAGCTAGGTTGATATAGTCAACTCTACTTATCTTATTTGCGTAACATAACAGTAGGCTGTCTTGACTTCTAGCTAATTGGCTAGAATGTTATGACCACTCGGTCATGAAGCCGCAGGTATTGCAATGGGATGACGGGCAACGCTGTTTTAAACCGGTTGCTTTTATTTAGCCGTATGGCTAATATTATCGAATATTGATAATATTATTGAGGTGAGCTTTATGGGGTTTAGGTTGGCAAATATCGGCGGCAGGGCGGCTCTGGTGTCCGGTGAGTCTTACTATGATCTGGAGGAAATAAGTCATGGTGATTTTTCACAGGACCCGATGGAAGCGCTTGAGGCGCTCTCAGAGCTATCTGCGCTCGACGCTCAATTAGAACATTTTGAGCCCAGTGGCCAGCTTGCGGATATCGAGCTTGGACCCCCAGTGCCAAACCCCAAAAACTGTTATGCGGTGGGGCTTAATTATCGTAATCACGCCGAAGAATCGAATATGGCGATCCCCCCGGTGCCGATGGTGTTTACCAAGCATTCCTCGTGCATAAGTGGTCCCACTGCCGATATTGAAATGCGCAGTGATTATGTTGATTACGAAGCCGAGCTGGTGGCAGTTATCGGCAAGCCTGGCAAGGACATTAGCCGAGATGATGCCTGGCAACATGTGGCCGGTCTCTGTGTGGGTCAGGATATTTCTGATCGTCCGATGCAGTTTAGCGCGGCTCCGCCACAGTTTAATCTCGGTAAATCCTTTGATACCTTCGGCCCCATAGGTCCGGTATTGACGTCGCTGGAGTCCTTAGACGACTACCATTCTATGGAAATACGCTGTGACGTAAGTGGGGAGCTGCGGCAGAGGGACAATGTCGATGATCTGATTTTCGATATCCCTTTTATAATTGCCTATCTGTCTGAAATTGTGACCTTAAATACCGGAGATGTGATTTTTACCGGAACGCCAGCCGGTGTTGGTGTTATCGATGGCAAATATCTGCGTGATGGCGAAATACTAACCACCAGCATTGAGGGGCTTGGAACCCTGCGTAATCGCTGTGTGAGGGTAGCTGACCATTCTCGCGCAGATATCGTACCCGAGGCCTTTTCTAAGCTGGTGGCTGCAGCCCGTGAAAAGGCCGCTGCGCATAAGTGAGCCTCTGCACTGTTGAAGGTTATCGAGCCTAAATGCCGGTGACCTTTTCCAGAGTTGTATTGGTTATTGCTTGATAGGTCTGGGTCATAAAGCGGATAACTTTTAGGGTAAGTGGATCTGCCACTTCTTTTGCAATTTCGGGGCGAGAGAGCAGGGTCTGGTACCAGGCCTCAAGACCCGGGTGTAAGCGCTTGAAGGGGTAGCCGGTTGATTTTAGGCGGTGAGCATAAATAAACCAGACTATATCAATGATACTGATCCTATCACCCAATAGAAATCCTTGATCGGCAAGCTGTGCTTCCAATGATGTAAATTTCCGCTTAAATCTTTCTACTGAGTAGGTGGCCTGTTCTGGGGTAATACCCTGTTTTGCCAGATCGCGCCAAAAGGCAAGCTGCACCTGTTTATGGCTGTCTTTTTTTCCCTCTACAGTGCCTTCGCTGGATGCTAGTGTATCAAGAGCCTCGTGTGGTTTGCCGACCAAAAATTTTGGCAGGGAGAAGCCAAACGTCAATGTCCGTAGATCGAGGTGCAAATCATTCTCGGCGTTGAGTTGCTCTAAAACAGACTCCCTCTGCTGGGCGGGAATTAATTTTGGGGTCTCGAAGCGGTCATCGAGGTAGCTGACAATATCATTGCTCTCGATATGTACATCGCCGTCATGTATCAGTGCGGGAAGAAGCCCGCGAGGATTAATGCCAAGATACCATTCGCTGTAGTTTTCAGCTTTTAATAAATTGATCGGGTGTGAAACCCAGTCAACGCCTTTGAGATTGAGCACGATACGCGCTTTTTGGGAGCATGAAGAGCTGCTGAAGTGAAAGAGATGTAATCCCTTCCATTCTGTGACTTCCTTGGTTTTGATGTCTTTAGTGTAGAGTTTAACCATCTTCGTTGTCGCTCATAATGTCTCTGTGTAACCGCAGAGTAACAATCAGCAATATTATCGCTGCTGCTACCACCTTAAGCATTGGATCTCAGCCGTTGAGCAGCGAGCGAGCGCCGCACTGTCTGTTGGCTAGCCCACTCTTGCTTTAAGCTTAATATTGGTTAGTTCTTATTTTTGGCATTTTCAATGGCGGCTTCAGCCCAGGGTATACGATCTTCAGGGCCCCCAAAGGTATCCATATCAAATAGAATTTCCATAATCTCGACGCCTCGCTCTTCACCAGCGGGCCAATTTGCAATGATTTTCTGCATCTCGGTAACGCGCTTGGGATACTGAGCTGATAGATCGATGCTTTCAGTGGGGTCGGTGAATACGTTGTAGAGTTCCAATCTATCGCCAGTAATTAACTTCCATGGCGGTTGGTACAGAGAGGTATTGTCAAAGCCGGTGACTAAATAGTCTGGTTTTCTGGTTATCTCGCCCTTGGATAGCGAACGCCATTGAGATGCGCCATCAATATCGTCGGGGATGTCCTCGGACCCGCCAACGGCTTCTAGTAAGGTTGGCAGTACATCCGAGACAGAGATAAATTCAGCATGGGTGCCTGGGTTGATCTGGTTGGGCCACCAGAGAAGGGCGGGCACTCGCACACCGCCCTCTAAAGTGCTTGTTTTGGTCCCTCGCAGAGTTCCATTGTCGCTGCCACCATCATAGGAGAATTTGGCAAATTCCTCGAGGGTACTAAATGGTACTGGCCGATCAAAAAAGAATGTCCCTAGGTCGGCAAGCTTTCTTAATGTGGAGGCAAGTTCCGCTTCGCCGCCTATTAACCCACCGTTGTCGCTGGCAAACAGTATTAAAGTATTATCGAGCATATCGCGTTTTTTAAGTGCCTCGATAACACGGCCAATTTGATCATCTAATTCCGACACCATGGCCGCATGGACACGCCTATTGGGATTGCTGATCTGGCTGTATTTATCAATGCCCGCCTGTGGGGCCTGGTTGGGCATATGGGGTGCGGCCATCGCCAGATAGAGAAACAACGGCTGCTGTGATTGGTACTGTTCAATCAGGTGAACGGCTTCATCGCCCAACAGATGAGTTGCATAACCCTCTTCGCGAACGGTGCTGCCGTTGCGCTGCCAGTCATGCCCGCCACCATGGTTGTGATCCCAGTAGCCGATACCACCACTTAGAAAACCGTAAAAGTGCTCAAAGCCCCTTGCCGGGGGCGCATAGGCGGGGATGTAGTTACCCAGATGCCATTTGCCGACCATCAGACTTTGATAACCCAGAGCATTGAGGTACTGAGGCAGAATTTGCTCATCCAGGTCCAGACCAAGTCGCTGATTTTTAGCAATAGCTCTGCTGATACCTAACTTTCTAGGGGATTTGCCTGTCATCAAGGCGGCTCTGGTAGGGCTACAGGTAGGCTGAGCATAAAAACGGTCAAGCTCAAGTCCCTCGGCAGCCAGACGGTCAATATTGGGCGTATTAATTTCGCTACCGTGGTAGCCGACATCATTCCAACCTAGGTCATCAGCTAATATCATTACAATATTAGGTCTTGGGGGGTTGGCTCCAACGGCATAGGCTGAGCCATAAATGTTAAGTAGTAGAGCTGCAACAAGCCCCAAAGACTGGGAACTGAATTTTAAAATTTGCATGATGTGGGCCGACTTGTTTTTATTAGCACTATTTTAGCCGATAGGCTAAAATAGTCAAACACATGTTTTGAAGGTCTACCTATTTATCGGGATGGTATTACTCAGAGCCACTCAGATTTCCTTGCTTGCATAAAAGCACATATCTATTCTAGTCGTCAGGCTAATTTGTTGGGCTTGAGTTTCTCCTTTGCGGGGCATTAGTTTTCTTGAATAGCGCTATTTCAGTGTAATTTTGCGAGTATCAAAAATGTTGGGACTACCAGTGTCGAATGACTTTATGGATGATTTTGCTTAACAGCAGGCAGTAATAGCCCTAGGTTAGCTGAATTTTTAATTGATCAATCAGTTTGCCCAGCTGGTCTTTTAAACTCTCAGAGCTGTCTTTATAACAGAGCCCATAAATCTGCCTGTCCGGCCTCAGTAGGGCTAATGCAACGTTATTATCTTCGGCCCAGCGCTGCAGTAGGCCCTCTTTATCGATACCCTGACCCTGGTCTCCCAGATTAAAACCGGTTACAGGTGTCTGTAAGAAGTCGGTATTTTGTTGGCTGAGCAATGGGGCGAGGTCGATATTAAATCCAACAACTGAAAATTCATTATCGAGCAGGCTATCTAGTAGAACGCAATCGCCATTACTTAGGGTGACCATACTTTGACGTAGCATGTAGCGATCGAGTGAGCGTGGATCCTGAGCAAAAATACCATCCCCGAGCCGCCACTGCTGACCAAATTTAATCGAGGATACAAGTACCGGAAGTAACCGTCCGAGCATCAGAAATAGGTCACGGGCCAATGCTTTTAGGGGATTGCGCGTTTGAATAATATCGCCATGGGTAATAGCCAGCTTAATCACTTCCTCTACATGGTGCCGCCGTTCACTATGATAGCTATCGAGAATCCTGGCATCCCATTGGCCGCTTAATACGCCAGCAAGCTTCCAGTTTAAATTGTATGCATCCCGGATACCCGAGCAGAGTCCCTGACCTAGAAACGGAGGCATTTGATGAGCGGCATCACCGAGCAAAAAGACTCTTCCTTTTTTAAATTGATCTGCCAGCAGGGCATGGAAGCGATAAACTTTTGCCCGAATAAGACTGCCATCTCGCTCGTTAAGCTGACTGTTAAGTCGACCAATATGGGGAGCCATCAGAGCGCGAACATTATCTTCATCTTCAATATCGCCATGGTCGTCAGTATCATTTAGCATAAACTCCCAGCGTATATGGCCTGGTTCGCAGGGAATAAGTGATGTAGGCCGAGTTGGGTCGCAAATTTGATAGGCCTCATCTTTGATCTGGATACTTTTATCCAAAATCAGATCACAGACTAGCCAGGGTTCGTCGCAGCCCAAATCCTGCAGCCCAAAGCCGCCCAATTCTCTTGTGCTGCTCGAAGCTCCGTCACAGCCCAGCAGGTAGGAGCATCGAACATGCTGCGCCTCTGAACCGTTGATATCGGTGATCTTAAGAGTTACTCCAGAACTGTCCTCATGGAATTCTTCGAGCTGCCAGCCAAGAAATTGATCAACTGAATCGCAATCGTCGACAGTTTCTCGAAGATACTTTTCGAGTTGGGGTTGCGAAAAAAACGTACTGTTGGCCCAGTAGTGAACCCTGTCAGATTCCGACAGATCCTGATGAAGAAGCGTCCAGTTAAAGCCATTGAGGAATGAAATAAATCCAGGCTCGCGACCGGCTTCCTTGATTCTTTCATGCAGCCCTTGGGATTGAAAAATTCGCATGACCTCGCCATCGTAATGGACCGCTCGAGGAATTTCATAGATATCCAGATTAGGCTCTACTACTACTGTCTTAATGCCTTGCTTACCTAGCAAAGAGGCCATCATCGCGCCGGTGGGTCCATAGCCAATAATTGCAACATCGTAACTTTTCATGTTTTGGAGCCTTGCGCGGACAAATTTTAGGCGCATATTAGCCATTTGGCTATTTTTCGTCAAGAAGAGGATTGGCGAAAACCAAACAAAGTTCAGCTCGGACTGTTTGTTGGTACTAATAAGTCCTGTGACTGGTGAAAAAATCAATGATTAACTTCCTTGACATAAACTAGCCTAATGGCTAATGTCCTGAGATTAGGCTTCATAGTGAAAGACTTCACATTAATTAAAGTTGTTTCTTAGAGCTCAATATCGCAACCAAAGCCCTGCAGAACAGGGTTTGGATACTGCACCAGATATGACAGAACGCCGTCGATAGGTTTTCATTACAGCTTAAATCGGAATAGAGAGAGGTGAATTTTTTATGATTAATCATTTTATAAATGGGGCAGCAGTTGCGGAGGGGGGGTATCCTTCAGATCTTTTTAATCCATCAAACGGTTGCAAAATCGGTACTGTCCTAAACGGTGGGGCCGATGAGCTGGATTTGGCCGCACAGGCTGCCCACACAGCTTTTCAATCTTGGTCAACCACAGGCTTGGGTTATAGAGCAAATGTGCTTTTAGCCTGCCGTCAGCAGGTTATGGATCATCGCGACGAGCTTATCGAAATTTGTGTGGTTGAAGCGGGCAAGACATTTGCGGATGCTGCTGCTGAGGTTGATAAAGGTATTGAGGGACTTGCCTATGCTGCGAGTGTTGGCAGTTGGTTGCGCTCCGCGACAACACAAAACGTTTCATCGGGAATTGATGTTGTTGACGCTCGCTACCCAATTGGCGTTGTCACTACAGTCAGTCCATTTAATTTCCCCGTTATGATCCCATTGGTGCAATGCGCCATGGCAATTGCATGCGGGAATACTGTGGTTGCAAAACCAAGCGAAAAAGTCCCCTCAGCCTTTCGTTTAATCGCTGAGCTTATGCACAGAGCGGGCTTGCCCAGTGGCGTTTTAAATGTGGTGAACGGCGGTCGCGAAGTAGTTGAGTCGATGATCGAGCATTCCAGAGTGGCCGGATTAAGCTTTGTTGGCAGCACACCAGTGGCCAAACATTTAAGGATTAGGGGCATTGAGAACGATAAGCGAGTGCAGGCATTTGGCAGTGGTAAAAATCATATGATTGTACTGCCTGATGCGGATTTGGATATGGCCGCAGATGCGGCAGTATCAGCCGCCTATGGTGCCGCAGGTCAGCGTTGTATGGCAATCTCGGTGGTCGTCGCTGTGGGTGATATAGGCGATCAGTTGGTGGCTAAAATTGCTCAGCGTATTCCCGATATTGTCGTTGGTTCAACGGCAGATGGTGCTGTGCAGCTGGGCCCGGTGATTAGTCCCGAAAGCAAGCAGCGGATTCATGGCTTTATCGAAGGCGCAGAGTCCTCCGGCGCGTCACTTGTCATCGATGGACGTCTGCAGGACGATCAAGGCGGATGGCTAGTAGGTGCTAGTCTTGTCGATCATGTAAAGCCTGGCATGCCAGTCTACGATCAAGAGGTGTTTGGTCCGGTGCTCTGTATTGTTAGAGCGTCAACGTATAAAGAAGCAATGGACATTGTGGCAAGTCATCCGCTGGGTAATGGTGCCGCTATATTTACCCGCGATGGTGGCGCTGCCAAGCGTTATGCAAATGATATACAGGCGGGAATGGTTGGCATCAATGTGCCTATACCTGTGCCACCTTGGAGCCATAGTTTTGGCGGCTGGAAGGCTAGTGCGTTTACCGACAGCAAAATTAGCGGCCCCGAGTCCCTGAATTTTCACACTCGAATTAAAGCGATTATCAGCCGCTGGCCAGATCCGGCGGAAAGTAAAGTCGATCTGGGTTTTTTAAAGACCGATAGCTAGGGAGCCACGGCAACTGCCGCACTGATAACAGTTGCCAGCAACAAATATCGATGATAAGTTAGCCAAATGGCTATTAGCCATTTGGCTATATTGCAAATAGCTAAAAATATTGAAAAGCCAACAACTGAGGGGAGTAGCATGAGAAAAAAACTAATTATTAGCGCTATTGGCGCACAGCTGATTATGATGCAGGGGCTTGAGGCTGAGACTCTTGCTCTTGAGGAAGTAATAGTAACCGCAGAGAAAAGAGAGCAGAGCTTGCAGGATGTGCCTGCCTCAATCTCAGCGTTCTCAGCATCTCAGATCGAGCAGGCTGGATGGGACGATATATCCCAGCTTGAAACCAGTATCCCCAGCGTATCCATGGGTGGTGATGGTGATTCACGACCCTTTATTTTTATACGAGGCGTAGGCTCTCGCAAGTTTGACCTCGGCTCCGAAGGCTCGGTTGGTGTGTTTGTTGATGAAATCTACAATGCTCGCTTTTCATCGGCTCTCTCGGGTATTGTCGATATTGAGCGCATCGAAGTGCTGAAGGGCCCTCAGGGCACTTTGTACGGGCGCAACACCATCGGCGGTGCGGTGTCACTATATACGGTAGAACCAACGGATGAATTTGAAGCACGGATTAAAGTGGCCGCTGGTTCAGATGGCTATAGCCGTGTGGGTGGATTTGTATCTGGCGCACTGTCGGAAAATTGGGTCGGCCGTTTAGCTGCGTCGACGCGTTCGGACGACGGCAATATGACAGAGGTTCTGTCTGGAAAAAATGATGGACAAGATGCCGATGCTGTTCGACTTAACCTGATAGGCCAGTTGTCCGACAAGACCAGCCTCGAATTCACTGCGCAGAGCACTACGCTTGATCAAAATGGCAGGCTTGCTCAGGCCAACGGTGAAATGGGGCCATTTGGCCTTTACCAGTTGGGCCATGCTCTGCCGCTGCCCGTTCTGCCCGCACCTTTGCGAGCCAATATTATGGCCGGAATACAGGCTGGAACTGTCGCCGACATTCTGCGCGAAGCTGCTCTTGATCCGCGCAATGTAAAGATGGATCGTCCCGGATTTTCCTTTCTTGAGACAGATCTAGTTTCTCTTAAGCTCGAGCATGAATCCGATAATTTCTTATTTACATCGATTACCAGCCGCACCAGTGACGAGCTGCATGAAGAAACCGATTTTGAATCAACCACTCGGGATGCCATTTGGACTGATGTTGTTCAGGACAGTCGACAAACAACTCAGGAATTCCGATTTACGTCCGTTGATGGCGGCATGGGAACTATGGATGATCGACTTACTTGGGTATTGGGTCTGTATTACTTTAACGATAAAGGCTACAGGAAAGACGATTACTCTGTGGAAGAGCAGGGCAATATTCCGCCTCAGTTCTATCAGGCTGCCAGCGTAGATTTTAGTCAGTCGCGTCAGGATTTGACTCTCGATAATAAGAGCTTTGCTCTGTATGGACAGGCGACCTATGCGCTGACAGATCAGCTCAATCTGACGCTTGGTATTCGACGCAGTGAAGATGAAAAAGATGTGATCACGCAGATGATCACCAACACACCAGGTTATCCATTTGTTGCAGCACCTTTTACCCTTCCTCAAACACTTGAGTACAGCTCTACTGATCCCAAGCTAAGTATTGATTATGCGATCAATGATAACTCGATGGCCTACATTACTTATGCCAGTGGCTATAAAAGTGGCGGCGCCCAGTTTGCCAGTTGGGCCGAGGCTGGCAATGTTAATGGCTTTGAAAAAGAGCAGCTGGACTCTCTCGAAATTGGCTATAAAGGGCGCCTAATGAATGATCGCCTGCAATTGAATGTGGCGGCTTATCGCTATGATTATACAGATCAGCAGGTGCAAACCATTGTCGTGATTAATGGCGCGCCGTCTGGTTTGACGAGCAATGCTGCCGAGAGTGAGATGGATGGTTTTGAACTCGAGATGAATTATCTGCTGACCAGCGCGTTGAGAGTTGATATTAACTACTTCAACCAGGATGCGGTATTTGGCAGTTTTGAGGATGTAAGTGGCTCTAAGACGGGCAATCCAATGCAGTTCGCCCCGGAGAATGCTTACACGGTGGCGTTAAATTATGCGCCCGACACTGCAATTGATCTTCAATTACGCGCTGAATATAGCTACAAGGACGAATTTCAGTTTGATGCGGGCAACCGTGACATCTCTCTGGAGCCTGAGCACAGTGTCGTCAACCTGACTGCCTCAATGAACCTCAATGATTCAACCTCGCTACGGCTGTACTGTGATAACTGTTCCGATGAGCTAATGCGAACCCAGGTAACCACTTTTGCTACGACACAGGGTGGTGGTGGACGCAGTATTTATGGTCCAGGTCGACGCGTTGGAGCCGAGATTAGTTATAATTTTTGAATGTTTTCCCCCCAAATATGGGATAGCTGGTGACGGAGGCATCTGTCACTGGCTATCTCATATTTTTTAGCGCAATCAACTAGATACAGAGTTCTAAAATACTCTTAAATAGTGCCTTTAATTAGGCTGTTTCTTGAAATGAAGATTTTAATTTTATGGCGATTAAATATACCGAAGAATTTGAACTGTATAGCTATGGTGAGTCCTTGGCTTCTCAAACTGCTAGAGTAGGTCTGGCCGAAAAGGCCATTGACTACAAGCAAAACCGCGTCGGGCTTGAATCGACTGGAGAGCATTTGCAAAAGGCCTACAAGGCAATTAATCCCGCGTCACTGGTTCCGACTCTGGTACACAATGGTCAGCCGATCTATGACAGTGTAAAGATTCTTGAATACCTCGATTCTTTTGCGCCCAATCAGGGTGCAACTTTATTTCCTGCAGATAGTGAAAAAAATGCTCAGGTTCGGGCGCTAGTTAAAGAGTTCTCTCTCGATGAAACTGTTGAGATCGGTGAAAATTTTGGCACATGCATGGCTGGCCTGAGTACTCAGATGCTCGCTTATCTACTCTGCAAGCGTCCTTTTTGGACCGTCGTCTGGGACTATCTGACCAAGCATCCATCCAGAGACCGAGTGCCTATTTTTATCTTGATTCGTGTGTTGGGAAAGCCGCCAGGATTTAAATACAGAGAATTTGTCAGCGGGGTTGCCAAGGGAGTGATCTTTATTGAGAAGACATTATCCCATGGCGGACCCTTTATCGCCGGTGAGTACTCCGCTGCCGATGTGCTGCTCGCGCAGGGTTTCCATCGTTTGGAGATTACCGCTTTCCATAAAGTACTCGAATCGGATCAGTTTCCAAATATAAAACAGTACTGGCCAAGATTGCAGCAGCGCGAAAGTTATAAAGCGGGAATTCTCGACTATGAAGAAGACGAGTGGAGCGAATGTAAAGCCGCATTATATGGGGAGGGCGAAAACCCCGATATCGAGTATTTTTGGTCAGAGGTTAAAAGGTTTAGCCAATAATAAACCTCGCCTTGTTGCCTATAAATGAAACTGTAAAGAGGACAATCAAATGAGTGAACCGATTTGTAAAGTTGCAGATATCATCTTTGTACGTTTTGAACTTGTGGATCTGAAACCACAAAAAGAGTACATGGAACATTTTGGCATGTTACTGGCGTACGAAACGGAAGACGCGATTTTTTATCGTGGCACAGGTACGGCACCCTATTGTTACGTAGCCACAAAAGGCCAGAGCAATCGTTTTATTGGGACCGCTTATCGCGTCGATGCACTCTCTGATCTCGAGGCATTGGCCGCGGCAAAGGGGGTTAGCATCGTTGCAAATACCGAGCCTGGCGGTGGCCACAAGGTAACGCTTATAGATCCCGATAATATTGAGATTGAGGTTTACTACGGTATGCAAATGGCTGAGCCCATATCGATTAATCCAATTATGCTTAATACGGGTGTCGATAAGCCCAGAGAAAATACTCTGCAGCGCTTTGGCCGAGGTTCCGATGAATGGCAGTTACACGAAAACCGTTGGGTATATGAGCTGACCTCCAAGGTAAAGCGGCTGGGGCACACAGCCATCAATGTAGCTGACGCAGCAATATCCGTTGATTGGTATGCCAATACACTCGGCTTTTTGATCAGTGATAATTTGCTTGCTCCAGATGGCCCTCATTCTATCGGTGCCTTTATGCGCTGTGATCAGGGTGATCTGCCTGTCGATCATCACACGTTGAATAACGTGCAGTTCTTAGGTGAGCCAAAGCCTGCATTTGGGCATGCTGGCTATGAGGTAACCGATTCGGTGGATGATCTGATGGCTGGTCACTACCATATGAAAACCGTCGATAAGTATTACCATGAATGGGGTATTGGGCGTCACCTATTGGGTAGTCAAATGTACGACTATTGGCGCGACCCCAGCGGCTTTACCCATGAGCATTGGACCGATGGTGATCTTCTCAATGCCTCTATCCCTGCCACGGACACGCCAGCCAGGGATCTTATTATGGCTCAATACGGGCCCGAAGCTCCCGCCTCTTTTGGCGCTACCATGCCCAGTGAAGAGGTCGATGACTTTAGAGCAGCAACCCCGAGCTTGACCGATATAGTCAAGATGATGGAACAGCAACCAAAATAAGTGAGATTCGATATGAGTGGTTCAAACAAGCAATCAATTTCTGCTCAGGAACTTGCGGCTGCCGCAGGTATGCAACGCCGACTCCATGGTGGAGATAATGTGCAGTCTGACCATGTGTTGGCGGCACAAAATACATTTAGTGAGATGAAAAAACGTTACACAGCACTAAGCGATGATCATCTCGATTTACTGTTTAGAGAACCGAGGACACAGTATGCCTGGCAGGACAAAGAGGTTAGCGAAGACCTGTTGCGTACCCTTTATGATCTAACCAAAATGACATCTACTAGTGTCAACTCTTGCCCTGGACGTTTTATTTTTCTGCGCTCAGAAGAGAGTAAAGAGCGACTTAGACCGACATTAACGGGTAATAATGTCGAGAAGATAATGGGAGCTCCGGTGGTTGCGATTATTGCTCATGATAATGCTTTCTATGAGCGATTGGATCAACTCGCCCCCTATGCTGATCTTAAACCCATGTTTGTCGATAAGCCGGCCTACTGCGAGGCTACAGCGTTTCGCAATGGCACCTTGCAAGGTGCTCAGTTGATGATGGCCGCACGTGCGCTGGGACTCGACTGTGGCCCCATGTCGGGTTTTAATAATCAGCTCGTTGACGAGGAATTTTTTGCCGGCACCACAGTGGTTTCAAATTTTCTTTGCTGTCTGGGTTATGGCGATCCGAGTCGTATTTTCCAGAGGCTTCCCCGACTCGAATTTAATGAGGCCTGTGAGTTTTTATAGGATTAGCTAGTTATCTGTCTGGTCACTCGGGCTAGACTTAGGGATCAAATGCTTTGTCACTGTATCTCAGGGCTGTGCTGTCCAATGGTATTCAAGGGTCGTCCAATCAAGCCATTAAGGGATGTAGATGGTGGCGATCCAGACTCAATCTGAGATGAGATACGTCTATATAAGTATTTCCCCATAGTCTGTGACAGGTGTTTTGCTTCCGTCTAAGAGGAAATTTAAGTTGTTCTGCCCTATGTAGCGCCAATGTATTATAATTTTGAACTCCAAAATAAAAGCTCTAACCTGACTATGACTACTTCTGAAAAACAGCACAATCCGTCAATGCGCGGTCGCGTTAATGTTGAGGACAAACTCCTCAAAGCCGCCTGTAAACTGCTGGCTCAAAAAGGTCCCAAAGGTGTTTCCAACAGAGATATTGCCAAACATGCAGGGGTCAATCATGGTCAAATTCATCATTATTTCGGCAGTAAGCGGGGCTTGCTTGAAGCCGCCATCTCGAAACTCGCCCACGAACACTGGGACCATACCCAACGCGATGGTATGTCTCCCTTGGCATTGGGCAAGGATCAAACCTATATTTTGGCGGTAATTCGCTGCGCTATCGATGGTGATTTGGACTTGGCGACACTAGAATTGCGAGAAAATATATCGGTGCCTAGGCAAGTATTACAAAAGTTCTGTGACAATAAAGACCCGTCTGAGACTGAGACCGACGTAAAAGGCCAATTGGCCGCGGCCATGGCAATCGAAATGGCTTGGGCCGTTTTAGAGCCATATATCAATGCTACCCTGAATGTGAAAGCCAATGAGGTCGATATCGTAAAACAGAAAATAGTCGATATTTTGGTATCGATAGCAGATTACTGAACCGCCGTTATAAAGCAATAGCCACGCAAGGGCTTTATGTTTTCATAAAATATTGATTTAGTTGGATATTGAAGATGTAGGAAGATTCATCAAATATTGCAAATTTCCATACCAAGGCGTAAATACAATGTTTGATGTACCCCGCTTTCGACCTTACGTGGTAGTGCAAATGCTTGAATCGGGTTTACCCTAGATCGATTTTGGACTGAGTTATAATCTCGGTTGGTTGGATTAGTCGGTTAGTGAATAAATACCAGTAAACTGTAACAATGGCTTCTCGTTGGTTACAAGGTTTGTAAGCGAATATCTGCTTTTGTATTGAAATAGCTGAAGAAACGAGATCGGAGAGTTTCGTAAAAGGCCATGTAAGTTACAAACCTGCTAATAGCGCTTGTAACCTATTTTTTTATAAGCCTAAATTTCGCTCTACTAATGAGTGGGAGTGAGTGTTTTCATTGCAAAACTCTATTTTAAAGGGTTTAGCACTCTAAAAAGAGTTACAAACTTACTCGACTATTGTGATTTATAACCAGTTAAGAGCCAATAAAGGCTAATCGATTACTTCTCAATATGGAGAGTAATCGTACATAAAAGATAAGAGTAGAACATGAGACAAAGATCGATTTTTATTACAGGGGCGGCCAGCGGTATTGGTCTTGCCACAGCCCTTTTATTTCTTAAAAAAGGCTGGTTTGTAGGCGGCTATGATATCGACGAGAACGGCTTAACCAGTTTACAAGACCAATTGCAGGAAAATGGCACTACGGCTTGTCTGGATGTAACCGATAAATCAGCTTTTGATGATGCAATCTCCTCATTTTCTAAACACACCGATGGTCATATGGACATTATGTTTAATAATGCTGGCATTGCCTTAGGTGGATTTTTTGACGAAATCCCTTTCGAAAAAATTATGCTAATGCTCAACATTAATTTGATGGGTGTGGTCAATGGTGCTTATGCCGCTATTCCTCTATTAAAAAACACTGAAAACTCACTGTGTCTAACAACTGCGTCCTCAGCGGCTATTTTTGGCACGCCCCGTATGGCTATGTATTCGGCTACAAAACACGCAGTGAAAGGATTGACTGAAGCATTAAGTGTTGAATTAGCTCGTTATGGCTCACGAGCTGCTGACTTATTGCCGGGAATTATTGATACACCTCTGTGGAAGGGCGAGCATTTTTCAGGTGGTAAGTCCATTGCGACCTTTGAAGCCATTCCAAAAAGAAATGTTAATCATACCGATGCCTCACGCACTCTCGATCCTGCTGAAGTCGCCAAATCTGCCTGGCAGGCTTATCAGGGGACTAAGTTACACTGGTATATTCCAGCAGAATTGGAAGAACAAGATAAAGCCAAATTACATTCGATTGAAGCAATTCGCGACCAAAAAATTGCTGAAATATTGCAATAAAAACCATTAATTTTGAGTGCTGGGCGTTTCATATAAACTTTAGAAAATGCAAGCATCAAGGATCTCACAACTACCTCTGTTAGTGATGACCCTATTGGTTTGTCGGTTAAAAAATTAGGCAAAATCCTGGCTTTTTATCAAAAAGCTACAAATTTTGAAGTGATAGAGCGGAAAACCATTCGCAATAATCTAACAGCTGATAGTTTCTTTACTGCTCCTAATGTTGAACTTGAAGTAGCTATTCTTAAATCCCACCGAATGTTGTTTGAACTCATCGGGTTTATACTCAATACCGATGCCGAGATTATGGATATGCAGCCACAGGGGCCGATTAAAGAGAGTTTAGCCCAACCGTATCGGGTGTCGCTCATTTAATCAGGGCTGTCGGAAGTTGAATAGTCACACCCTTGGCAATGTCTCTTGTCCTGCGCCCATCGACACACCAATGGCACAAAATATGGGTGAGCGCCGAAAGAAGACAGATCCACATTTTTATATAGCAGCGGTGATATCGATTGGTATTCTCATGAATAGACTGGGCATTCTCGATGAGGTGGCACCAGCGTTATTGCCGATGCAGGATTTCCGTTGTCTTTGATGTGCTGGCTAATGAGCGATGAGGCTATCCATAAACTGACTTACTGCCAACAGGTATGGTTGAAAGTTCTCTCGTCGGATGTTGTGGCCGGCATGAGCGATATTAACGTGTTGCATTTGCGAGATGATGAGTTGAGCTTCAGCGGCAATAGCCGGTGAGACAACCACATCTTTTTCAGGGTCGCCGGTGATCAGTAGTGTGGGACACTGTATTGTGGCCGCCACTGCCTGCCAATTGCCGGTAAGGAAAGACAGCATTTCTGCCACATCGGGGCTCACTTGTTGCTTTGCTTGTACCCAGGCGGGAAATTCCTCCGGATCCCATGTGGGGCAGTCTTCACGCCCGGATGCCTCTATCTGTTGGGCGCTCAATTGTTGTTGGATAACTATTTGTTGGCGTATTGCCTTAGTCATCGCTGCACTTTTTTTGCTTGGGTCCTTTTCTTTTTTTCGCCAGATAGGGTCTTCGAGCATCAGGCCGCACACCAACTCTGGGTATTGTGCGGCAACGGTGACAGCTGTAAGAGCCCCCACCGAGTGACCTAGTATCATTACCGATCCCAGATTTAATGCTTCTAAAACTCCTGCAATATCTGCTGCCAGGTCGTTGCCTGAATAATCTTTTTCTGGCTTGTCGGAAAGACCATGGCCGCGAGAATCCAGCATTAATATGTCGTAGTTTGCTTCCAGTTGGCGAGCAACACGACTCCAACACAGTCCGTTGTCGGTAAAACCATGGATAAGCAACAAGATGGGACCGGGCCCGCCGGTGCGATGGTAGTGGATATTGATACCGTTGCTTTCCACCCATGCACTTTGCCAGTTATCCATCATGTTACGCTTTTGGGACTTTAAGAAAGGCCGGTAACTCGACAGCCGGGTTAATTTCCCTTTCGTCGAGATATCTTTTGAGTTCTTCCTGTCGCTTCGCTGTCAGGGAATATTTGAGGACAGCCAGAATAGCGAATCCAACGGTCGCTGCCGGTATGATGCTGTAGCATACGGTTAACCAATAAAGCTCTTCCGGCCCGTTGGAGCCAGCAGCATCAAAGCCGATGAAGCCTAATAGTATGAGTGGGATGCCTTGACCAATTGCATAAGCAAGCTTTTGCACCATGGTGCCAATAGCAAAGAACATACCTTGTCGGCGCTCACCCGTTAACGCGGCATCAATATCGACAGTGTCGGCAACCATTGCCAGTGGGAGTATCAGCAGTGCACTGAAACACGCCCCTTTGATAAGAAAGAAAATTGTAAAAATGGTCGTTTGACCGAAGTCGAGAAAATACATGCCCACATTGGTAATGAAAACGAGGGAGAGAGCCCCCGCCAACGCTCGATGTTTTTCAAACCGATTGGCGATGTGAGTCCATGCGGGAATCATCAGAAGTCCAGCGGCGAAATAGAAAATGAAGACTGTACCAATATTTTCGACTCCAATAATTTCGTTGGAATAAAATAGGGTAATTGTCTGGCGGAAGACTTCAGCCACGGTAGCAACAAAAAGCGCAATAGTAATAATGGCGAAGGGTTTGTTACGGGCGATTAGTTTGAAGGCCTGACGCGAATTAATTTTAGCCTGTGGTGCTTTACGTTGTGGGGGGTCTGGTACTTTTAAAAAGGTAATCGTCGCGCATATGGGTAGCGCCAATAAAACAAATAAACTCAAGCCGTTCATTACGTCACTGCTTTTTGCACCTGCCTCGGACAGAATGACTGCCGGAATAATAGTGGAAATCACCAGGCCGAAGATATCGAAAAATTTGGCAGAGGCAGTGATCTTAGTGCGGGCATGGTAGTCAGATGATAATTCCGCGCCCCAGGCGGTATAGGGTAGTTGTAAGGTGGTATAGCCCAGGTAAGTTATCGACACGGCAATTAAGAAATACAACGCATTAACTTCACCGCTGGGGCGCAGCAGCAGAGATACGCCAATCATCATAATCGTTGTGCCAATCGGCAGCCAAACCCTGCGTCGGCCAATGCTGGGACGCCAGCGATCTGACAACATTCCTATTAATGGGTCGGTAATGAAGTCAGAGATGCGCGATAACATCAGCATGCTGCCAACAACGGCAAGTGGCAGGCCGAGTTCTCCAGCATAAAAAGGGGCCAAATAGATCCCCATGGGAATTCCTAACACGCCGACAGGCAGAGATAAAATGCCATAACTTAGTATGGTCTGGTTATCGAGTTGTTTGCTGCTCATACTAGGGATATTGTTTTAGTTGTTATTGATTGATGGCAGATTTTGCCAAATCGTGAGGATGGCGCCCACCAGAGAGGGCGTCCAGAGAAAAGCTTTCACCTTGCCCATTAAAAGAAATCAACTCAAAAAGATTGTTTTCCGGGTCTCGTCCAAAAACGACCGTATCAGAATCACCTACAATGGCCTCTGAAAGAAAGTGCACGCCAACGTTGGCAAGATCACGCATGCTGCTTACCACATCATCAACTTCAAAACAGGTATGGGTAAAGCCCAGATCGGTGGCTTGTGCGCCCGATCTCCTGTTGCTTTGCGGTGCAAGGTAGTGCCAGAATTCTAGATTACCGTTGGCAACAGGAATCCAGCCAGCCTGTAGATGAGTGTTTTCGAGGCCAGTTACCGTATCAAACGGTTCGCCGGGATTGAAGGTGCCTTCTCTATTTCTTTTTAAGCCGGTCAGGACCTCGTAAAACTCTAGCATTGGCTCCATGGTTTCGACCACATAAGCCGTGTGCCCGTACCATATCGGCGCTCCCTCTTTGGGCACTGGGGGCAGGCCTTCAAGCTCGACGACATTGTTCATGGGATCGCGCACATACACATAAAGATTTCCGGTCCCCAATCCGGCGGGGCGCGCGTGCCAGCTTGCTCCATGGCTTACAGCCAAGTCGAACAGTTCATTACCGTCTTTTGCTTGCAGGCATATATGGCGAATCCCTGGATCATTTACAGCCGGTGGCAGAGCGCTGGTATTGGTTGGTCGGTCAAATTGTAGTAATTCAAGATACGATGTCGGGCTTTTGAGCCAGGCAACGTTCGCAGCAGAGTTTGCAACATCCATTGCATCTCGATTTATCGCAGTGTCGGGCAAAGAGAACTGATTAACGAGTTCGAAGCCGCCCGCCTGGGTATAGAATTTGATGGCCTTATCGAGATCCGTTACCGAAATTCCAGTGTGGTGAATACCTTTAAACAAAATACGCTCTTCTTATTGACTATGGTTATAATAAGTTTATCTTAAGGCGCTTTGTATGGTAGTCAAGTGTTTTTTAGAGTGGCCATTGTCCGGATATATATTTACTTTAGTGATTGTAATTTTTGTTTATATTGACTAATTTATCGCCAAAATTCGCCACTTTTTAAGTATTACGACTAATTATGCTTGTTTTTTAACATAAGGGTGCTGCGATAGATACTTTGACATATTTCAGTTACCTGTACATTTTCGTCACTAGTGTACGCGGACTTTTATTCGACTAAATTTTGTATTTCTCGAAAATGTTAGGCTCCTTACAGTCTATTTACTACCTGCAATATGATGCTACTATACAATTGGTCAGTTAACGCTTCTTTTACCAACAATCGCAAGACCGCTAGTTTGATTGGCTGAGTAAAGAAAATTAATGCCAGGGAGAATTTAATGACTAGAGACACGACAGTAATAACCCCGTTAATAGGTTGGAATGACACTCCCAGTAATGACCCCGAAGTAGTTAAGCTACGTCGACACCTCGAGGAGAATAGTGGGATTAGGGGGCAGGAAATTCTGCAGCCGGCTGATATAGAGCGAGCCGTTGAGTTATTTCGTCGTGATGGCTTAGTGGTTGTCGAAAACGTGCTTAACAGTGAACAAATTGAATTTTTAGCGACGGGCTGCAATGAGATAGTTAGCGAGGTTATATCGCTGGATAGTGATAGCAAGGGTAACCGTGGTTCTCATCGCTACTCTTTTGGCGGCTCGAGTATGACGAGAAGTCAGTTGCATAGGCCTGAATGGCAAATGTTGTTGGAGGTGCCGGAGGTAACTCGCCTGGTAAGTGCTGTATTTGGTTCAGAGGATTATATACTCCGAGCTGCTAGTGGAGATTTTTGCTTGCCCGGCGCGGTGGATTACCAGCCCCTGCACTCGGATGTAGGTGATTGGGTGGATAACACCCGATCACCTTTCAGTTCATTTTGCGATCCACGGGGTCAAATGAGCATACGCGACTTACCGCCACCCTATGTCTGCGTGAATTTTTTACCACAGGAGGTGACTCGAATTAATGGGGCGACTCGCCAAATTCCTGGCACACAAAACTCCAGAGCTAAAATACCAAGTCTTGCGGAAGAGCCCGAGTGGATGAGGCTGAGTACGGTATGCCCGGCACCAGCCGGTGCTATTATGATTCGTGATGTTCGTGCCTGGCATGGCGGCACGCCCAATGTTTCAGATGCGGTGCGCTCTATTCCAAACCTTGAGTTCTACGCGCCCTGGTTCAGGGAGCCTATGGTGCCGGGTATAAGTTACCAGGATTACAAAAAGCTATCAGAGCGTGCACAGCAACTAGTACGATTCAGCGTTGCTGATTCGAGTGAAGAGTTGGTAACGGGCTCGATCCTACGTGCACCCTAACGTAATTAAAACGGAATCGATAAATGCAATATCGTCAGTTAGGACGTTCTGCCCTCAAAGTCAGTGAGCTTTGCCTGGGCACTATGAATTTCGGCCCGCGAACCAGCGAAGCCGAGTCCTTCGCAATTCTCAATCAAGCCGTTGACGCGGGCATCAATTTTATTGATACCGCGGATCAATACGGTGGCGATCTAGGTGTTGGAACCACCGAGACAATTTTGGGCAAGTGGCTCGCCGAAGATACCTCAAGACGTCATCGTCTGGTGTTGGCTACAAAGGTTCACGAGCCTATGTCTGATGATGTGAATGATCGCGGTTTGTCGGCACGCCATATCCAATTGGCATGTGATGCCAGTTTGAAGCGTTTAGGAGTCGATCATATCGACCTTTACCAAATGCACCATATCGACCGGTTAGCACCTATTGAAGAAATTTGGCAAGCAATGGAGAGGCTGGTCAGCCAGGGAAAAATCACCTATGTTGGCTCTAGTAATTTCCCCGGCTGGGCTATTGCGCGTGCCAACGAAAAAGCTATAGTCAAACAACAAATGGGGCTGATTTCAGAACAGAGTTTATATAACCTGATTGAGCGACGCGTGGAGCTTGAAGTCATTCCTGCCTGTCGTGAATACGGGCTGGGGCTGATCCCATGGAGCCCCCAAGCGGGCGGGCTGCTGAGCGGTCCATCACAAGGCTCAGATGGGCGGCGGCAGTCTGAAGGTATGAGAAATGCCGCTAATGAAAGAGTTCTTCAACTGCAACAGTATTACCAGTTTTGTGAGCAGTTGAACGAGTCGCCCAGCGCAATAGCCCTTGCATGGCTTTTGCACCAACCGCAGGTTTCTGCCTCTATTATAGGCCCGGCCAGTATTGAGCAGTTGGTTTCCGTTTTGCATGTACCCAATATACGCTTAACCCAGGAATCACTAGATAAGCTCGATGAAATTTTTCCGCCCACCGGGGAAGCGCCTGAGGCTTATGCTTGGTAATTACCCCTATAGCCGTACCCAATTAATTCACTGTAGAAATGATATGACGCTATCGCCACAGCGCGATTGGTAAACACCGGAAGGCGCGTCATTTAATGGACTGCCGGCTCACCCCTCCCTTGGAGGAGGTTTTTATTTACGATAGAAAAAATGGACACGAGAGCTTAGCTCGATTCAGGCCTGCGTAGTAGTTTCAGCGAAGTACTGTGCCTGCTGACTACGGCTTCCAAGCTGGCTAAAAGCATGATGACTGTGATGTCTTCAATCTCCTGCAGTGCATTATCATGACTAGTTATATAGTGGCCCGCTGCTGCCGGAAGTCCATAGGATATGTCTACCACGGGAAGAGCTATGGACATATCGATTTGGAAGTTTTCGCTGAAAATTCTGGCTATATATTCAACAGCAGAATCACGACTATATTCGGTTGGGTCGCCATTATTTGCAACCGAAGGTTCTGCTGCCAATCTGTCGATTAGCGGGCCATGTTCCTTTATGTAGACCAGGTATACATGGGTCACACGTCGCACGATCTGTTCTAGGGTCTTCCCGCTCTCGGCCGCGTCAAACTGCAATTTTCTCAAGTGCCGATACTCGCGTGTCAATAAGTCTTGTAAAACCAGCGTTACATTGGGGTAATAGTTGTAAACCAGTGCTTTGCTGACTCCCGCTTCTTTGCCTAGGCGCTCCATGTTGACTGCAGACACCCCTTCGGCGGTAATCAACCGTGCGGCGTGGTCCAGAATCATAGATTTTCTAGCATTAGGGGTCAGCCTGATGCGTGTTTTTTTCTCTAATGCCACAATTACCACAATAAGTTTCGTCTAGTAGAGCCGCACTTTATCATGAAATCGTGGAATTTTACCTGTATGAGGTATGTTATGTAGTATTTTTGATCTATTATTAATCAATATTATAAAAAAAGTCAGTAAAAAATTTATTCACATGTAATTCATAAAATCGTTTAAAAACAATAAGATAAGTAATATTTTATAGGTCTTAAGATGGATTTATTTGTCAGTGAGGTACCATTATTGATGGTTTAGTAGTTGACTTTTCTTTTTTATTGTCTAATCTTCCAATATAAAAATTATAGTTGTGTGATACAGCAAATAAGTATTACAACCGATAGCGACTTACCTACTAAAATAAGAGGATAGATACATGAAATATAGGCATACCACGCTGGGCTTGGCCATGGCCAGTTCAATGCTACTAACCCCCAATTTCAGTATTGCCGAGGGTCTTGCTGTACTTGAGGAAGTAGTGGTTACGGCTAGGAAGCAAAATGAGAGCCTGGTTGATACACCGGTTGCGGTATCTGTAATGGATGCTGAATTCTTCGAACAAACCGGGTTTAATTCGATGGCTGACATCGTGAAATTTGTGCCTGGTTTTGACTATTCTCCTACTAACACCACTCGTGCCAATGGCACTAGAATTCGCGGCATATCTACCTTTAGTTTTAGCGACGGTTTTGAGTCTAGTGTGGCGACGGTCATCGACGGTGTAGTGATGGGCCGTGAAGCGCAGGGTTTCTTTGATTTATATGACATAGAGAGCGTTGAAGTGATTAAGGGTCCGCAGGGCACTTTGTTTGGCAAGAACGCGTCTGCCGGAGTGGTCAATGTCCGTACCAAAAAGCCAGAGTTCGAATTTTCAGGCGGTAGCGATGTCATGTTTGGTACCGATAATGAGTTACGGGTCCGGGGTACGGTCACGGGTCCCCTTATAGAAGATACCTTGGCTTATCGTCTCACTGGCTCGAGTCATGTAACTGACGGTAAGCTGAATAATGCTTTTCCAGGGCAGGATGATGTTAACGACAAAGACACTTGGTCTTTGCGAGGAAAGTTATTGTTTCAGCCCTCAGACAATCTAAGTGCACTGCTTACAGTGGATACAGTAAAGGAGGACAACGCCTGCTGTCTGCCCACTTACCTCACGTCCAACGACGATATCGCTATAATCGCCTTTGCGTCCACTGCAAATGCTATACAGCTTCAGGCCGCTTTGGATGAGTTCGGAATCAAGCCTGGTAAAGGTAATCGCGATGTTGCAATTTTTGATGATCGCATAAATCAGGAGTCTGAGGCCAGCGGTGTGGCGCTGGAATTAAACTACGGATTCGAGGGGGGGACGCAGCTTACATCTATCACTTCCTGGCGCGACTGGGAAATTGACGAGTTCAATGAGGCAGATCAGTTGTCTAACACAGACATCAATAATCGCAATGGGACCGAGGCGGAGTCGACACAAGTAAGCCAAGAATTCAGGTTGTTCGGTGACATGGGAGATTCGGTAAGTTATGTGGCTGGGCTGTTTTATTTCAACGAAGACGTTGACGCAGATGGCAGCATCTTTGTCGAGCTAGGCTCTTTCGGAGTCTTTAACACACAGTTGCAAGCTGTTCGATCAGTAGAAACAACCAGTTCAGCAGTGTTTGGTGAATTTACCTGGGATGTTACTGACCGATTCTCATTAATTGTGGGAGGGCGTTATACCGATGAAGAGAAGAAGGGAAGCTACACTCGCACCTATACCCCCATCAATCCGAATTTTCCACAGTCAGAGTTCTTAGGAGACGCCTTCACAGGGGAGACAACAATAGATGATCAGGATTTCTCCGGTCGTATCATTGGTCGCTATAACATCAGCGAAAATGTGAATACATACCTGACCCTTTCACGAGGATACAAGGGAGCAGGTATTGATGTTGCAGAGTCGGCCAATTTGAATTTTGTCAATGAACAAGGTGGTCTTCCAGTGTTAGATCCCGAGATACCGACACTGGTGGAGCTCGGTTTTAAGGGGTGGTTCCTGGACGAAACCCTGTCCATCAATACCGCTCTGTTCACCCAGTCGGTAGAAGATCTTCAGTCTATTAACAGCGACGCTGCGGGACTAACCCGAAATATTTCTATCACCGAGGTTCTGTCCAAGGGCCTTGAGGTGGACTTCACCTACCTACCTCCTGTAGCAGGGCTGACCCTTGAAGCATCGCTTACCTGGCTGGATGTCAAATACGAGAAGTTCGATGATCAGCCAGCACTGGAAGGAGCGGATTACCAGGGCGTGCCGGAATGGGCGGTTTCATTTATCGGTAATTACGGATTTGAAATCGGTGACAGTGGCTGGGATAGTTTTGTGCGCGCTGAATACTACTGGCAGGATGAGAAGAACTCTAGCCCTGGCGGTGGGGAGGCTTTTGCAATTGACTCTTATGGCTTGCTCAACTTGCGTGCTGGCGTAACCTCACCAAGTGGACTTTACAATGTGAATTTCGCTGTTGAAAACGCGACCGACGAAGACTATCCATACTTTGTCGGCGGCTCGACCTTTGCCGTGTTAGGTGGTTCAGCGACTAGCCAATTTCTTGGTCCTTACCGAACTTACCGACTCACCGTTGGAGCCAAGTTCTAGCTTAAGGGTTTCCCTCTATAATCGGCCTTCGGGCCGATTTTTTTGTCTGGACTTTTAGTAATGGCCGAATTTTGGTCAAATAGGAGTCGAGAATGTCAATGGTGAGGAAATTACTGCGGCACCCGATATCCATTTTCTGAGAATGCACGCGTTAGTAGCCCAAGCTCTTGCAGGCGCTTAACCGAATTGAAAATGTCACGCTAGGAGCGTTCTACAGAACATCGCCTGCAAAGGAATTAGAAGTCGAGGAGTTAGACATGAAACGAGTATTGATGCCTATTGGCATTCTTATAGGAAGCATTGTTGTCGCAGTTATATTGATTCGTAATCCCACGCGGGTCTCCGAATCGGCGCCAGAAATCATCCCAATCAGTGTTCGCGTCACAGAGGTTCAGGCAGAGTCGGTGCAGCTGTTTATCCAGTCGCAGGGCAAGGCGCAAGCGGCGCGGCAGGCGAGCGTCTCCTCTAATGTTCAAGGCCCCGTTGCCTGGGTGTCACCTTCGTTAGAAGCGGGCGCTTACGTAATGGCCGGCGAGCCGTTGGTAAGGTTAGAGCTGACTGATTTCGAAACGGCAGTGGCGCGCAGTCGTGCAAGCTTCGATCAGGCGTCTGCCGAGGCAGAATTTGCTGTTGCAGATCTTGCTCGCATCACCGAGTTGGCGGAGAAAAATTTGGTTAGCGAGGTAGAGCTACAAAAAGCGCAACGTGCCGCTACGGTTAACAAGGCTCGATTCGCCGAGGCCGATGCCACTTTAAAGCAGTCCGAACTTGATGCAGTACGGTCGATATTGCGTGCCCCTTTTAATGCTGTGGTAGCGTCGCGCGATGTCGAGCTTGGTCAATTTGTCAATCGTGCCCAGAGTATCGCGGTGTTATTCGATGCCGACAGCGTCGACGTGCGCGTTCCATTAGCCATCAGGCAGCTCGGTTATCTCGATATTCCCACCAGCTTTCGCGGTGAGTTCGAATTGGCTCAGGCGCCAGCGGTAGAATTATCCGGAAGCTACGGTGGCAGGGAATACACCTGGATGGGCAAACTCTTGCGCACCGAGGCGACTATCGATCCCAACAGCAATACGGTGCAATCAATCATTCGCATCGAGCAACCTTCTGCTGATGCCGCGAGTGAGTCTATACCTTTACCTATAGGCCTGTTTGTCGAAGCACGCATTGCTGGTAAGCGAATAGAAAATATCGTTCCCCTGCCGCGTTCGGTTATTCGCAATAATTCACAGGTGCTTGTGGTCGATGCCGACAACAAAATGTATTACCGCGAGGTGGAAATATTTCGTCTAGAGCAAGATCGTGTGTTGATCAGTGGCGGCCTAGTGCCTGGCGAAAAGATCTGTACCTCACCTATACAAGCTGTTGTAGATGGCATGTCCGTGCGGCCAGTCCTCGAGATGATTTAAGCAATTAGCCTAATTTTTACTACTCAATTAGGGTAGCAGCAGATGCGCCTGCAGGCGCGTGGAGAATGTCAGTGCGAACTCCCATTACTTGGTTTGTTAAAAACCCCGTAGCCACTAATTTGTTGATGATGATCTTCCTAGCTGGAGGTTTTGTCTCTTACCTAAATCTTAACCAGGAAGAATTTCCCGATATTGATTTTGGGCTTGTGCAGGTCAGCGTCGCTTACCTCGGAGCGACGCCTGATGAGGCGGAATCAGCTATTTGTTTGCGTATAGAAGAGGCGTTAGAGGGTGCAGAAGATATCGATCGCCTCACTAGCACCGCGCGAGAAGGGGGTTGCGACGCCACTATCGAGTTAACAAGCGGTGCCGACCTAAATCGCGTTTTGAATGATGTGAAGGGTAAAATAGACGCGGTAAGTACGTTCCCTACTGAAGCTGAGAGACCGCTCGTTAGAGCCTTTAGCTCAAGCGGCAATGTAATGACTCTTGCGCTATCGTCAAATACAGATGACACCGGTCTTAAACTTGTAGCTGATAAAATTCGCAATGACATACTGGATCTCGACGGGATTTCTACCGTCAACATTGCCTATCTCAGGCCTTTTGAAATTTCTATAGAAATTTCAGAGGTGACTCTTAGGCAATACAATTTAACGTTAGATCAAATTTCCCGCGCGATTGATCGCGCCTCACTTGACTTACCTGGCGGCACAATTCGCACCGCATCGGGCGAAATATTGCTTCGTACGAAAGGACAAGTGTACAGCGGGGATGAATATGAAAATATTGTGGTCCTGTCCTACCCAGACGGCACTCAATTGCGCCTTGGTCAAATTGCCATGGTCAAAGATGGATTTGAAGAGGGGTATCTTGACGCGCGGTTGAACGGTGTCAACGCAGCGATTATCGATGTACTCAGAGTAGGTGACGAAGACATCGTCACTTCATCAAAACAGGTTAAACGATGGATGGCCTCGAGCGATTTTGATTTGCCACAGGGCATGAGTTTGGCAATTATCTCCGACTCAGCCATCTCAACTGAGGACCGCATTGCCACGGTAGCAGGTAATGCTTATACCGGTTTACTATTTGTATTATTGATCCTTACTTTATTTCTCAGGTTCAAACTCGCGATTTGGGTGGCTGCGGGTATACCTATTGCGATTGCCGGCGCCCTAGCTCTGTTCCCTTCAGTAGGGCTGACTATTAGCTCGCTAACGGTGATGGGCTTTATTCTTGTGCTCGGAATTATTGTCGATGACGCAATTGTTGTCGGTGAACGTATTCATGCTTTCGAAGTGAAAGGATTTTCAAAAGAGGAGGCAGCGATTGAGGGAACTATAGATATCTCAGTGCCGGTGATTTTTGGCGTTCTGACCACCATCGCTGCATTCTTGCCTATTCTGCTGTTAGGCGGGCAGTTAGGTGCATTTTTTAACACCATAGGCGGAGTCGTCGTTTTTTGTCTCATTGCAAGTCTCATTGAATCTCAGCTTATTTTGCCGGGTCATATCGCCCATCGTAAGACAGAAGGGTACTTTGGGGACGGCTCACGAATAGTTCTTGCTTGGCAAGTGTTGCAACGTCGAATTGCAAACGCCATGGAGGTCTTCGCAGAATACCGATATAGGCGTGCGCTCAAGAAAGTACTAAAGTATCGCTACGCCGCATGGGCAACTGCAACTGGAGTTATTTTGGTCACCTCTGCGCTTATGTTCAGCGGTCGAGTAGGGCTGCAGTTTTTCCCTTCTATTGAGGGTGACACGGTCTGGGGGACTGTAGTTATGCCCGTAGGAGTTCCCGGCTATATTACCGAGAATGCGGTCAATGCAATCGAAGAAAAAGCTATAGAGTTAGCCGCGGAGCTCGAAGAGGAATTAATTGAGCTAAAAGCTAATGGTCTGGCGCCCGCCTCAACTGAGAGAGTCGTTGATAGTGTTCTCACGATAATCGGCGGTCGGGCACCTCGCGGTGGTCCCAGCTCTCCTGGGCGTGGTGGATCTGGTAGCAGCGAAGTTGCCGAAGTTGTAATGTACCTCTCACCATTTTTCGATCGTGGAGAGATTAGCTCTGCAGAGGTGCGAAACCGATGGCGCGAAAAAGTGGGCAGCATTCCGGATGCCTTAGAGCTCACCTTTGTATCAGATGCATTTTCTGCGGGTGATGCGATCAACTATCGTCTCGCAGGTCGCAACGAAGAAAATCTGAAAATTGCAGCAGCACAGTTGCGCGATGAACTTAATCGCTACCCCGGCGTTTTCGATGTTTCTGATTCCTTCCGTGCAGGAAAACAAGAGGTCCAAATCCAAATACTTGAACGCGGTAAGACACTAGGACTCTCGCTCAATGATATTGCAACTCAGGTACGGCAGGCATTTTTCGGCGCAGAGTCGCAGAGGATTCAACGCGGTTCGGATGACGTTCGTGTGATGGTGCGGTATCCGAAGGATGAGCGCCAATCACTTGCTAATCTGGAGGAGCTTTTGATTAGAACTCCTTCAGGAGCAGAGGTCCCGTTCCTAAGCATCGCCGATTTCTCACTTGGTAATAGCTATTCGAGTATAAATCGCCAGGATGGTCGGAGAATTATTACTGTCCGTGGTGACGTAGATCGAACGGTCGTTGTCCCGGATGAGATTCGTCGTGAGGTTATTCGTAAATTCCAATCTAAGTGGCAGCGCGAGTTAGATGTCCAGCTAGTAGTAGGCGGCGAAAGTGAGCGGCAAGCAGAGTCGTTTGGTGAGCTGCTTTCCACGTTCCCGATCGCGATGATGATCATTTTTGCGTTATTGGCTATCCCGCTCAAGTCATATTTCCAACCGTTGATTATTATGAGCGTGATCCCTTTTGGTGCGATTGGTGCAATTTTCGGCCACTTTATTATGGGGGCTGATCTCGTTTTCTTTTCAGTTCTGGGCATCATCGCGCTGAGCGGTGTAGTGGTGAATGCGAGTCTGGTGCTTGTTGTATCTGTCAATCGCCTGCGAGAAGAGGGTATGGGCATGGTAGATGCTGTATCGACAGCCGGAGCACAACGTTTTCGTCCGATATTTCTTACCTCATTGACGACATTTATTGGCCTAGTACCATTAATGATATCTGCAAACCCTGCGACATTTTTTGTAGTTCCAATGGCTATCTCGTTAGCCTGGGGTGTTTTATTCGCGACTGCTATCACTCTATTCCTCGTTCCTTGCCTATATTTAATATTGCACGACTTCATCGGGTATACCGATTCTGAGGAATAACGCGCAAGGGCTTACAAATATGCGCTAAAAGCCGCCGCCGCGAGTTAGTTCAACTATGACGTGCCTCGATTCGCTTCATCAAAAGACCTCGCTAAGGCGGACTTTTAAGGTAAATCGATCTTAATTAAAACAGACGGAATGATCGACTTGATACATTTGGGGCAATAGTTAGATCATGCAAAGATTGTAAGAATGATGCTTTTATTGAGAGTAATCAAAAGCTAATGTGGGTGTTGATTTGATGGTTGAGATCTCCGAGCAGTGGAAAGTTCCATGGTTTAGGTAGTATCGTGCAGGGTTAACCCTAACTTAGATCGCGTTGGTGTATTATCAATACCCTATCAATAAGGAAACACAATTATGAGTGGCAATAAGCGCACTCGCCTCTCTCCTGAAGGCCGTCGAAACCAACTACTGGATACTGCCAGAGATCTGCTTTTGAAGAGGGGCTTTTCTGGTTTCACTATGGACGCTCTGGCTTTCGAAGCGGGTGTTAGCACTCCATTGATATACAAGTATTTTGATACTCGGCTGGAGCTATTGCAGGATCTTTGGGCAAGAGAGTATGACAGTTATGCGGTTAGTGTCAGAGAGGAGTTATCTGAAGCGGAAAATTTTGAGGATGTGGTGAGAGTTTTCGTTAACCTCAATTTCAAACAGTTAACGCTGGGCGGAATTACTCATATTTTAGGCGCGCAGCCGGAACTATACGAAGTGACCAAAGAGAGACAGAAAGATAATTTACACAAAGTCGGACAGTTTCTGGTGACTACTGTTAAAGACATGTATCACCTAACACCCTCCCAAGCTGCTCATGTCATCGCCCTGGCATCCGGTGCTTCTATCGAAGCGGCCAGGCACTATGCCAGATACGGTGGTAGTCCGAAAAAAATGGTGGAGGATACAGTTAGATTTATTCTCAATGGTGTAGAGGCTTTTAAAACGTAACGAAGAATTCGCGCAGCGACCAGTCTCGGCTAGCCGCGCGCGATTAGAGAAGTACTACAGGCCCATAAAATACTCGAAGTTCTTGCTGTAGAAGTTGTCCAATTCCTCTGGGGTAGCATCTACGGCATTGAGACTACGTTCAAAGTCACCAAAGGGGTCGCTGCCACCCTCAGGGTGAGGGTAGTCAGTGTTGAACATCAGAATGTCTTTGCCAACATTGCGTAAAATCCAACCGGTATCTTCCATATGCAAGGGCGCGACTCGAACCTGTCTGTGAATATACTCTGATGGTTTCAGAGACAGTTTATCTAAGCTCGTGTCAAACTTCCCCAGATGAAAACGGCCAATGTCTAAGTTGGCGAGAGTGGTGGGAAGCCAATTGGCGCCCAACTCTATAATGCCGACTTTGAGGCGCGGGAAGCGCTCCAGAACACCGTGATAGATCATGCAGGTCAGCCAGCGTTCTATGGCATGGTGCAGTACAGGTATGTCATGGGCTTTGGTGCTTTCTATGTTGAACGGGTTCCCTTTCAGTTCACGCTCTTCACCGGTATTCATATACTCGGGAGGCATGTTTACCCCACTACCGATGTGCAAGGTGACTGCTACCCCGGCTTCTTCCATCATCGCCCAGAGAGGATCGTAGTCCAGATGAGAAGGGGCGCGGCCTTCGACGGAATCCGCAATGACCCAGATTGAGCGAATGCCAAGTTTTAGCGCTTTTTTAAGACAGTCCTGTGCGCGCTCTGGATCGTTCAAAGGTACATGGCCTACTGCCAGCATGCGAGGATCGTCGGCGCAAAAGTCAGCCATGCCACGATTCAATGCGTCTGCGCCGCCGTACATCAAGTCCATGTCAGGGGTGCGCGAAAATCGGGCCATCGCGATGCTTGGAAAGATCAGCTGCGAGCTAACACCCATTATATTCAGTGATTCGCTTCTTTCTTCCTTCTTTGTTGCACCGAAGGCTGCCCACATATTAAGTTTTTCCCGCGCGCCGAAGATGTTCGACTTTAACGTTTCTGTGAGTTCGGGGTCATTGCCTGCCAGGCGCTTATCGGCCTGATCTATGATTCGCTTAAATATGGGATTGTCTGTCGTTAATCGGCTGGGCTTAAGGTTGGCCTTAACGTACTCGCTGGAATAACTTTCCAGCCAGCCAGGATATTCGATGATGTGACTATCTGCGTCATGAATGATTCTGCCTTCGCGGTGTGATTGCTGTGTACTCATTCTGTTAAATCCTCATTATTTGAATTTTCCTTATTATATGAATACTAAACTAAAAGTAAAGGGTGAGTTCACAAGTTCTGAGTTCTTTTGGGCTCCTCTAATTATATGTTGCAGTAGTTGAACATCAGATGTACTAGACGAGCTACTTTGTGGCACTAAGTACCCTCTTTTGCCGAGGCTAAAAGTTCATTGAGCTCTGAGAATTTTAAAGAAACGATGATGTATGCTCATAACAATGTAACGAGGTACCTGAAGAAAAAAGTGCCTAATGCATGTTGCAATTTTCTTTCCACTATTATATGTTTTGTTGAATAGCGGAAAGCCATTGCACCCCTAATAAAGGCGGATTTGTACACAGCGCTCGTTCCGTCGAGGGGGAAGCTCTCATTAAAAAAAGAACATCTGACGCTAATAATGGCGTATTAATGGCGTATTAAAGGGGCTGACAGTGTTTGATATAATTACTAATAATATTGTAAAAAAATAATTCACTTTTTCGTCGAAGTCTCCTAAAAAATATTTGTTTTAACCGATTTAGCAACCAGTTGCACTGAGGCCACATGGAAATTACACGAACACCTTTGCCAATCAAGACTACATTAGCTTATGGGATCGGGGAGGTGGGCGAGGTCGTTTTTCTCGGCATGTTTAACAGCTTTATCGTCATTTACTATAACCAGGCAATAGGCCTTTCCAATTCCTTGATAGGTACTGCAATCATGCTTGCTACCATCGGCGACGCTATCTCCGACCCTATGGTTGGGATGATTTCTGATCGCTGGCGTTCGCGGCTAGGCAGACGCCACCCCTTTCTTTTTGCCGCTCCTATTCCGCTCGCTGTTTCTCTGTATGCAATTTTCAGCCCGCCGGATTTTCTAACGGGGGGGGTAGCAGGTGAACCCAATCAGCTATGGCTGTTCGCCTGGTTAGCTGTTTGGACTATATGCGGGCGCTTGTTTGTCACGCTGTATACCATCCCGCATCATGCGTTAGGGGCTGAGTTGGCCAAGGACCCCAATGAGCGCTCAAGGCTGTTCAGTTCGAATGCGATTATTGGCTATGTATCAGGCGCGCTGTTTTCTTTCACGGTCTGGGGCTTTTTTCTCAGTGGCGAAAGTGTTTTGGCAGACGGATCTGTTATACCTAAGCACCTTGACGCATCAGCGTATCCACCAGTGGTTCTAACCGCCTGTGGGATTATCTTGGTGATGATAAATCTTAGTGCTCTTGGTACGCTGGATCGGGTGCCCTATCTAAGTACGGTAGCTAAGAGCGAAGCGCGAAGATCGCTCTTGAGTTTCTATCGAGAGTTGATGAGCGCTTTCGCCAATCCTAACTATACCTTTTTGATGATTGGATTTTTCTTGCTCATGATTTCAGTTGGGCTTAGTGACACCTTGTCGGTCTTTGTCGCAACCTATTTTTGGGAATTAAAACCTGAGCAAATCAAATGGTTCGGTCTGATGGGAGTCCCGGCCATTATCATTGGCGCGACTGCGTCTCCGGGGTTGATGAGAAAATTTGACCGTAAGCCGGTACTGATAGGTGGACTTCTTGGGTTACTAATTATTGGTCCGACACCATTAGTTTTGCGCTTATTCGATCTGATGCCTGCCAATGGGTCTCCAAATTTGCTCCCAATACTTATTTTTGTTGCGATGGTTGCGGCGATGTGTGCTGCGGCGGGAGCCGTTGCGATGATGTCGATATTGGGTGACATAGCGGATGAAAATGAGTTGCTTATCGGTCTGCGCCAGGAGGGTTTGATCTATTCAGCGCGCGCATTTTTCGCCAAAGCATCCAACTCAGCAGGTCACTTTTTCGGTGGCATAATTCTGGATCTGTATATAGTTTTCCCCTTTGATGCGGTGCCCGGTGAAGTTGACACTGATGTCATCTGGCGTTTGGGTTTGTTCGCCGGACCAATCATGTGTATCGCAGGCTTTTGCGCGCTGCCATTTTATGCGCGGTATCGGCTCACTCGAGCCAAACATCTTGAGATTCTGCAGGAGTTAGAAAAAACTTCCCAGCGCTAACAAAGTATCTGTAATACAAACTTGTAATAGTATTAGTTAACTAGGGAAGATGGGTCTCTAAAAATTACTTTGATGTTGGTTCCCATGTAGGCGCCTCATAGCGCGCAGAGATGTCATTGTGCGGTGATTGCTTATGCCTACCATCGCCATGGCCATGGCTTGCGCCAAGTGGCGGACACTCAGAGTTGCAGCTTTAAGTCGTTTGATGCCTATTTGGGATTTACTCATTCTGAGCATCAGGCAACTGCCGACCCTATGCCCAGGATAAATTCGTCATCCGACCTTAATAGTAGGCGCGAGCACAGATTGGCGCATCCCTGTCTCTGCTCTGTTTAATTGGATCATAAGCTGGTTGTCTCGAAGATAACCTATTGACGGTTATGGCCCCATAGAGGGCACATGGGTCGGCAATTTGATGTTGTGGCGCAGTCTATTTTGTACTGGGGCGAGGCTTAACTTGCTAGGTGGACTAATGCTTTTCGCCCAATAAGCCCCTATAGAAAAAAAGCTTTTTTTCTTAGAATGATCTGGAACCCGCCCGCCAGCATCGGCAAGCTGACACCAACCACCGAGGCGACAAAAGGAATTCCATAGCTAATGAATGGAAGTTCAACCAAATACCCTGACACAGTTACCGTCAGTAAGCCCATGTAAGACCATACCAATGCCAAAAAATGCCAGTAGCGCCAGTTGAATTGGCTTTTCCATAGGGCAAGGCAAAGCAGTGCTGACAGGGTGAGGGCCAGCAAACTGTAGGCCAAAACATGAAAGGGCCCAAAATGAAAGAGCTTGACCAAGAGCAGAGCCATAACATTGACGAGCACCATTAGCGGGATATAAATAAGGGTAGCGACCTTTGAAATCTGTTTAGATCTTGTTTGAAAAAGAACATAGCCTCCCGCTAATATCGCCAAAACAGTAAGTACAGTGTGGATTGTTCCAAAAAGAGGAAAGAATATGATCATGTGCCTGGAAAACCTTTTTTTCTTCGTTAGTACTGTGGCTAAATCCAGACTCGACCTTGATGAAAATGCGGCGGGATTTGATCACAGCGATTGACTAGTGGATGTTTTATTATTATAAGTATTATATAATAGAGATGCAATTAGGGTTAAAAAGACCCTAAATAACTCCTTTAATTTACTGGTTTCAAGGTAATTTATATGCCCACTTATCGTTCATTCCTGTCCGCATTCGTATTTTGCACCCATATTCTATGGCTAGCATTCAGTGCTGCACTTGCCGCAAATGACGATGCTAGCATCCGCCAGGAATTAGATTTTAATTTTGATTGGAAATTCAGTCTGGGCGAACACAGTGGAGCGCAAGTACCAGCATTTGACGACAGCAGCTGGCGTGATCTTCGCTTACCCCATGATTGGAGCATTGAGGCGGAGTATTCCCAGGAGAATACCTCGGGTGCGACGGGCTATCTGCCAGGTGGCCTGGGGTGGTATAGAAAGCATTTTGCTACACCAGAGCTGGCAAATGGCGAAGTAGCCAAAACCCAAATTTTGTTCGACGGAATTTACAATCACTCAGAGGTTTGGATTAACGGTCATTCACTCGGCTATCGCCCCTTTGGTTATGTAGCTTTCTATTATGACCTCACGCCATTTCTCAATACAGATGGTAGTGACAATGTGATTGCTGTGCATGTTGATCGCAGCCGCTATGTTGATTCTCGTTGGTATACGGGCTCTGGTATCTACCGCAATGTGAAGCTAGTTGTCACAGGCGAAGTTCATGTACCAATTTGGGGAACTACTATTTTAACTCCGGAAGTTACGTCAGAGCGTGCCAAGGTGCTTATAAGTACGGAACTACGAAACGATAGTGAGCAAGCCAGAGTGGTGAATGTTTCAACCACGCTACTCGATGACTCGGGTCTTAACATTGGTAGGGATATGAAGCGTCTGGAAATTGCCGCACGCAGCACCGAATTACTTCGCCAAGAGGTTATTGTGGCTAATCCGCAGCTTTGGGATATTGATAATCCTAATCTTTATTTCGCTCAGACAGAGGTTCGAAGTGAGGAGCAGTTACTTGATTCTAAGAGTACCCGTTTGGGTATTCGTTCTTTAAGAAACGACGCCAAAACCGGGTTTTTTCTAAACGGCAGAAATGTAAAAATCAAAGGGGTTAACCTTCATCATGATGCTGGGCTAGTCGGAGCTGCGGTGCCCATAGGAGTTTGGAAGCGCCGTTTGGAAGTTTTGAAAGAGGCGGGAGTGAACGCCATACGGACTGGTCACAAACCCGCCTCCAAAGAATTTATTGAACTGTGTGATGAGATGGGTTTCTTGGTTCAGCAAGAAACTTTCGACGAGTGGGAAAGACCCAAAAACAAGCGTAGAAACGGTCGTCATCAGGGAGAGATTGATTATATCGAGCAAGGCTACAGTGAGTTTTTCACTGAGTGGGCTGAAAAAGATCTCACTGCCATCATTAGGCGAGATATTAATAATCCATCTATTTTTCAATGGAGTATTGGTAATGAAATTGAATGGAGCTACCCAAGATACATTCCCGCTACTGGTTATTTTGGCAAAAACGGCAAGTCTAAGGGGGCAACACATAAGGAACCCCCGATAACTCCGGCGCAGAGCAAGGCGGTGTTCAATAGCTTTAAAGTTGAAGAACCAACCCTTGCGGGGACTGCCCAGCGTTTGTCAAAGTGGTTGCGAGCGCTTGATACCAGTCGGCCTGTCACCACTAACATGGTACTGCCATCGGTTAGCTTACATTCAGGTTATGCCGACGCTGTAGATATCGCTGGCTTCAGTTATCGTCGACCGATTTATGATTATGCCCGCCGGCACTATCCCGAAAAGATGGTGATGGGTACTGAAAACTTTGTTCAGTGGGCTGAGTGGGAAGCCGTGCTAGATAGGCCTTTTGTAGCGGGTATTTTTGTGTGGACAGGCATAGATTATCTAGGCGAGGTGGAAGGTCGCTGGCCATCCAAGGGCGCACCCAGTGGCATGTTGGATTTTGCGGGTTTCAAGAAGCCCAGCTACCATATGATGAAATCAATCTGGAGCGAGGAACCCCATGTTTATATGACCACGGCCCATCTTGATGATTCGATCTACCGTGTAGAAGACAATCAAGTAGTCGAGGAAACGGAGGGTCAGTGGAAGTGGAGGAACTGGGGATGGCATGACGTTAATACGCATTGGAACTACAGCCCCGGTCAAGACATTGTGGTTGAGGTGTATACCAACCAGGCAGAGGTGGAGTTGTTCCTCAACGGCAAGTCGCAGGGCGTACAGAGTTTAGTTAACAACGATGACCACATTTTAAAGTGGGCGGTGGCCTATGAGCCGGGTGAGCT